>Ga0335073_10000029_pt1 | contig 212240 bp, 200 predicted proteins | sample Lox_Sample_22_FD_207093 | JGI IMG/M metagenome (GOLD analysis project Ga0335073, IMG submission 207093) | Soil microbial communities from Loxahatchee National Wildlife Refuge, Florida, United States - Lox_Sample_2.2 | ecosystem: Environmental > Terrestrial > Soil > Wetlands | place: USA... | reverse complement strand
CTGATGGAAAACCCCGAGCAAAAGCAAAAGCTCGTCGAGGACCCGGCGCTGATCCCCAGCGCGGTCGAGGAGGCGCTGCGGATGTTCCCCGCGTTCGCGCACTTCCGGCGCACCGCAACGCGCGACAGCGAACTGCACGGCCAGCCGATCAAGAGGGGCGAGAAGGTGGTGATGTGGTACGTCTCCTCCGGGCGCGATGAGACCAAGTACCAGGACCCCGACCGTTTCGATGTGACGCGCAACCCCGAGCACCAGGCCTTCGGTGCCGGCGGACGCCACTTCTGCCTGGGTACCGCCCTCGCGCGCCTTGAGCTGCGCATCCTCATCGAAGAGACACTCGCCCGCTACCCCAACATCACACTCGACGGCAGACCCGAGTTCGTCGAATCGATTTTCGTCAACCAGCTGCGCACGCTGCCGGTGAAGCTGACCGCCTAGGCTCCCCCGGCGTCCGTGGCTGTACGCTACGGGCCGACTTGCCGGGGACAGGAGGGCCATGACACTGGAGGAGCTCAGGCGCGCCGTCGAGGCGGGCGAGATCGACACGGTCCTGCTCGCGCTCACCGACATGCAGGGGCGCCTGCAGGGCAAGCGCCTGACCGCGTCCCACTTCCTCGCCGAGGTCGCCGAGCACGGCGCCGAGGGCTGCAACTACCTGCTCGCGGTGGACGTCGACATGGCGACGGTCGACGGCTTCGCGATGTCCTCGTGGGATCGCGGCTACGGCGACATGCTCCTCGTGCCCGACCTCGACACGCTGCGCCCGGTGCCGTGGCAGGAGGGCACGGCGATCTGCCTCGCCGACGTCGAGTGGAACGACCACAGCGAAGTCGCCGCCTCGCCGCGGCAGATCCTGCGCCGCCAGCTCGCGCGCCTCGCCGAGCGCGGCTGGACCGCGAACGCGGGCACCGAGCTCGAGTTCCTCATATTCCTCGACAGCTACGAGGAGGCGTTCGAGCTCGGCTACCGCGACCTGCGCCCCGCGAACCAGTACAACGTCGACTACTCGCTGCTCGGCACGGCGCGCGTCGAGCCGCTCGTGCGCCGCATCCGCAATTCGATGGCGGCGGCGGGCATGGTGGTCGAGGACTCCAAGGGCGAGTGCAATTTCGGCCAGCACGAGATCAACTTCCGTTACGCCGACGCGCTGCGCACCGCCGACGAGCACGTGATCTTCAAGAACGGCGCCAAGGAGATCGCCGCCCAGGAAGGCAACGCGATCTCCTTCATGGCGAAGTACGACAACCGCGAGGGCAATTCGTGTCACATCCACTTCTCGCTCGCCGACGCCGACGGGCCGCTGTTCGCGCGCGAGCGCCCACTCTTCGAGTCGTTCCTCGCCGGCCAGCTCGCGTGCCTGCGCGAGATGACGCTGCTGCTCGCCCCGAACGTCAACTCCTACAAGCGCTACGCAGCCGGCTCGTTCGCGCCGACGACCGTCGCATGGGGCCAGGACAACCGCACGTGCGCGCTCAGGATCGTCGGCCACGGTCCCGGCCTGCGCTTCGAGAACCGCGTCGGCGGTGCCGACCTGAACCCGTACCTCGCGCTCAGCGCGCTGATCGCATCGGGCCTCGAGGGCGTCGAACGCGAGCTCGAGCTCGAGCCCGTGTTCGAGGGCAACGCCTACGTAGCGTCGGACCGGCCGCGCGTCCCCGGCACGCTCGCCGCCGCGCGCGAGCTCTTCGCGGAGAGCGCCGTCGCGCGCGACGCGTTCGGCGAGGACGTAGTCGCCCACTACCTGAACGCCGCCGACGTGGAGCTGCGCGCGTTCGAGGGGGCCGTCACCGACTGGGAGCGAGTGCGGGGGTTCGAGCGGCTGTGAGTGCGCGGTAGGCAGCCGTGGCGCGTGACGCTCGAGACGCAGGCGAGCGCGCGACCGTGGACGTCGTCTACGACGCCGTCCACTCGCACACCGCGCTCGAGGAGACCGTCGACAGGCTCGGCACCGCGATCAAGATCGGCCTGCTCGCGCCCGGCGAGCGGCTGCCGGCCGAGCGCGAGCTCTGCAGCCGCCTCGGCATCTCGCGCTCGACCCTGAGACAGGCGCTCGCGGCGCTCGTCGAGAGCGGCCACGTCTACGCGCTGCGCGGGCGTGGCGGTGGCACGTTCGTGAGCGAGCACCCGCCGCCCGCGGACCCGCCGTCGCAGGCGGCGCTCGCCGGCTGGCGCGACACGTGCGACCGGCGTCTCGCCGTCGAGCTCGCGGCCGCGATGCGGGCCGCAGAACGCGCCGGCGCCGACGAGATCCGGGCCCTTTACGAGCTCGTCGACGGGATCGACGAGCTCACCGAGGACTTCCCCGCGTACCGCCAGCTCGACGTGCGCCTGCACCTCGCGCTCGCCGAAGCGGCGCACTCGCCGCCGCTCGTGCGCGAGATGGCGGAGGCGCAGAGCGCGATGGGGGACCTGATCGCCCTGATCGCGCACCCCGCGCCCGTGCTGGCCTCCTCCAACGAGCAGCACCGCCGCGTCGTCGCGGCCGTCGCGCGCCAGGACGTGCACCAGGCGCTCGTCGAGATGGCCGAGCACGTGCGTGGCACAGAGCACATCCTCTCGGGCCTCATGCCCGGCCCCGGCGACCAGAAAAACCTGGAAATTGCGGGAATGCCCGGCGCGATTCGTCCGGGCTCGCGCTTATTGTGACGATTGAAGGACGGGTTAACAGACCTTTGTGGATGCTGGGGGAGCGCGTGAGCGAAGGCGAGGCAGCGAGGTCGAGCCACTCAGCGGCGACCCCCCAAACACTTCGAACGTGACTGGGAGGCCCCACCGATGAGCACGCAGCCGGCAAGCCTAGGCGGAGACGAGCAGAAACTCGCGGAACTCGGCTACAAGCAGGAGCTGAACCGCGGCTGGAGCGGATTCTCGAACTTCGCGATCTCCTTTTCGATCATCTGCATCCTCGCCGGGTGCTTCACGACCTACGGCCAGGCGCTCAAGAACGGCGGCCCGATCGCGATCTCGATCGCCTGGCCGCTGATCTGCTGCCTGATCCTCTTCGTCGCGTTCTCGATGTCGGAGATCGCGTCCGCATACCCGACCGCCGGCGGCATCTACTACTGGGCCTCGCGGCTCGGCGGCGCGGGCTGGGGCTGGTTCACCGGCTGGTTCAACCTGATCGGGCTCGTCGCGGTCGTGGCGTCCGTGGGCTACGTGGCAGCGACGTTCCTGATCTACCTGCTCGGCCTCTACAACGTCGACCTCGTCTTCAACTTCGCGAAGGCCGCGGCGGGAACGAACGTCCACTACAGCGCGCACGTGAACTTCGCGATGTTCATGTTCATCGCGATCATCGCGGGGCTCATCAACGTCTTCTCGAGCCACCTCGTCTCGCTCTTCTACAACACCTCGGTCTGGTGGAACATCATCGGCGTGCTCGTGATCGTCGTGCTGCTGATCGTCGTGCCCTCGCACCACGCGAGCTTCTCCTACGTCTTCAGCCACAAGGCCAACGAATCGGGCTTCTCCGGCGGCGCGGTGACCGGCGCGAAATTCTGGTTCTACGTGCTGCCGCTCGGCTTCCTGCTCACGATGTACACGATCACCGGGTACGACGCGTCGGCGCACCTGTCGGAGGAGACACAGGGAGCCGAACACTCCTCCGCGCAGGGCATCTGGCGCTCCGTCTTCTACTCGGCGATCTTCGGCTGGATCGTGATCCTCGCGATCACGTTCGCGATCCAGAAGAGCCACGAAGCTGAAATCTACAAATCCGGCTTCCCGGCGCTGACGATCTTCAGCACCGCGCTGAGCTCCTCCGCCGCCAAGGCCGTCGTCTTCATCTCGACGGTCGGGCAGCTCTTCTGCCTGATGGCGTGCGTCACGAGCGCGTCGCGCATGACGTTCGCGTTCTCGCGCGACGGCGCTGTGCCCGGGCACAACCTGTGGCGTCGCCTGGGACGCAACAAGACGCCGAACTGGGCCGTCTTCTTCGTCGTCCTGTTCGCGATCATCGTGACGGTGCCGGCGTACTTCCCGAACCACCTCGGCACGCCCGTCGCGTTCCTCGCGGTGACGTCGATCTCCGTCATCGGGCTGTACATCGCGTACACGATCCCCGTGTACCTACGCTGGCGCAAGGGCGACAGCTTCAAAACGGGCACCTGGACGCTGGGGCGCAAATACAAGTGGGTCAACCCCGTCGCGGTCGTCTGGGTCGCGCTGTGCGTGATCATCTTCTGCTTGCCGTTCACGCCGGAAGGCGTGCCCGGCAACAGCGCGTTCAGCTGGTCCGCCGTCAACTACGCGCCGATCGTCACGATCGCGACGATCCTCGCGGTCACGATCTGGTACGCGGTCTCCGCCCGCCACTCGTTCAAGGGCCCGGTCCGCACGATCGACGAGCTCGACAGCGAAGTTGGCCTGCCCGCAATCGCCGAGGCGCCGTAGCGTGAACGGAGGCTCGGCTCGCGACCCTGCCGGGCACTCCCCGGCAGGGCGCAGGCGGTCGGCCCGGTGAGCGACACCCACGCGGTCCTCGAGCCCGCGACCGAGGAGACCCTCGCAACGGTCGAGCGCGCCGGCGTCGCCGAGACCGACGCGGCGGTTGCGGCGGCGAGGCAGGCGCTACCCGCGTGGCGCGCGGTCTCGCCGGGGGAGCGCGCGGCGCTGCTGCGCTCGCTCGCCGACACGCTCGAGGGCCACCTCGAGGAGCTCGCGGTGCTCGAGGCGCGCAACGCCGGCAAGGCGATCGGCGACGCGCGCGGCGAGATGGCGATGGTCGTCGAGACGTTCCGCTACTACGCGGGCGCACCGGAGCGCCTGCTCGGCGACACGATCCCCGTCGCGGGCGGACAGGCCTTCACGGTGCGCGAGCCGCTCGGCGTGGTCGGTCTCATCACGCCCTGGAACTTCCCGCTCACGATCGCCTCGTGGAAGCTCGGGCCGGCGCTCGCGGCCGGCAACACCGTCGTGCTCAAGCCGGCGGAGCTCACGCCGCTGACCGCGCTGCGCTTCGAGCAGCTCGCGCTCGACGCGGGCCTCGCGCCCGGCGTCGTGAACGTGATCAGCGGTCCCGGTTCGACGTGCGGCCGGCGCCTCGTCGAGCACCCCGACGTCGCGAAGATCGCGTTCACCGGGTCGACCGAGGTCGGCGCGTCGATCGCGGCGGGCGCCGCGGCGACGATCAAGCGCGTGACGCTCGAGCTCGGCGGCAAGTCCGCGAACATCATCTTCGCCGACGCCGACCTCGAGCGGGCGGCGGCCGCGGCGCCGCTGGCGGTCTTCGGCAACGCCGGCCAGGACTGCTGCGCGCGCTCGCGGATCCTCGTCGAGCGCCCGGCGTTCGACGAGTTCATGGGGCGCCTCGAGCGCGCCGTCAAGGCGCTGCGCGTCGGCGACCCGCTCGACGAGACGACGCAGATGGGGCCGCTCATCTCAGCCGCGCAGCGCGCGAGTGTCGCATCCTTCCTCGCGGAGGACGTCGACGTCGCCTTCCGCGGTTCGGCCCCCGACGGGCCGGGGTTCTGGTTCGCCCCCACCGTCGTGCTCCCGCGCAGCCCCGGCGCGCGCGTCGTGCGCGAGGAGGTCTTCGGGCCGATCGCGGCCGTGATCCCCTTCGACGGCGAGGCAGAGGCCGTGGAGCTCGCCAACGACACGATCTACGGCCTCTCGGGTTCGATCTGGACGCGCGACGGCGCGCGCGCGCTGCGCGTCGCGCGCGCCGTGGAGACGGGCGTGCTCTCGATCAACGCCAACACCTCCGTGCGCGTGACGACGCCGTTCGGCGGCTTCAAGCAATCCGGTTACGGGCGCGAGCTCGGACCGCACGCGACGGACGCCTACACCGAGGTGAAGACGATTTACTACGCGACGGAGGAGCGATGAGCGCAGAGGGACGACTCGCGAACAAGGTCTGCGTCGTCACGGGCGCGAGCGGCGGGATCGGCGCCGCATCGGTCGCCGCGTTTCAGCGCGAGGGAGCGACCGTCGCCGGGGTCGACCTCGTCGACGACGCGCCCGGCGACCTCGCGCTGCAGGCAGACGTCACCGACGAGGCCGCCGTCGCGCAGATGCTGAGCACGGTCAAGGCGGAGTTCGGGCGCATCGACGTGCTCTTCAACAATGCGGGCATCTCGCCGGGCGACGACGGTTCGGTGCTCGAGACCAAGCTGGACGCGTGGGACCGCGTGCAGAACGTCAACCTGCGCTCCGTTTTCCTGTGCTGCAAGCACGGCATCCCCCACCTGCTCGCGAACGAGGGGCCGCAGCGCGGCTCGGTGATCAACACGGCGTCCTTCGTCGCCGTGATGGGCGCCGCGACGTCGCAGATCGCCTACACCGCTTCCAAGGGCGGCGTGCTCGCCCTCTCGCGTGAGCTCGGCGTCGAGTTCGCGCGCTGCGGCGTGCGCGTCAACGCCCTCTGCCCCGGCCCCGTCGACACCCCGCTGCTGAAAGAGCTGTTCGCCAAGGACCCCGAGAAGGCCGCGAGGCGGCTCGTGCACGTGCCCGCGGGCCGCTTCGCCGCCCCGGAGGAGATCGCCGCCGGAGCAGTCTTCCTGGCGAGCGACGAGTCGAGCTACGTCACGGCGTCGACGTTCCTCATCGACGGCGGGCTCTCGGCGGCCTACACGACTCCGCTCGACTAGCGCCGGGCCGGTAAACGAGCCGATGCGCGTCCTCATCGTCGGCGGCACGCGGATCGTCGGCCCCGCCGCCGCCGACGCGCTGATCGCGGCCGGGCACGACGTCGCCGTCGCGCACAGCGGCGCGCACGAGAGCCGTGCTCTGGATCCCGCCGCCGAGCACATCCACGGCGCCCGCAACGAGCTCCTCGCCGCAGGCGGCGCGGTCGAGCGCTGGCGCCCGGACGCGCTCGTCGACACGTTCGCGGGCGGCGCGTCCGCGGCGAGCGCGGCGGCGCTCGCCGCCTGCGCCGAGCGCACGGGCGCGCGGATCGTCGCCGTCAGCTCGGTCGACGTCTACCGCTACCTCGTGGAAGCGGGGCTCGGCGACGGCAGCGGCACCGCGATGCTCCCGGCCGGCGCGATCCCGTTGCGCGAGGATGCTCCGCTGCGCGAGGGCCCCTACCCCGGCGCGGCGCCGGGTCACGACAACGTCGCGATGGAGGCCGAGCTCCACGGCTGCGCCCGGGCGGCGGCGCTCCGTCCCGGCGCGATCTACGGCCCGTTCGCGACGACGCGCGAGCACACCCTCGTCGAGCGCGCGGCGCGGGGCGAGCGGCGTCTGGAGCTCCCCGACGGCGGCGCTCAGGTCTTCCACCGCGTCGCGCTCGCGCGCGTGGCGGCGGCAATCGGCGCGGCGGTCGAGCGCGCGCCCGACGGCTTCTGGGCGTGCAACGTGGTCGACCCGTACGACAGCGACTACGCCGGCCTCGCCCGCAAAGTGGGCGACCTGCTCGACTTCGCGTGGGAGCCCGTCGACGTGCCCTTCGCGACGACGGACCACCCCTGGCAGACGCGCCACCCGTGCCTGGCGAGCGACGAGCGCCTGCGCACGGTGCTCGGCGTGCGGGCCGACGAACCGGACCCCGACGAGGCGCTGGCGGCCACCGTCGCGTGGTTGAGCGAGAACGCCGGCCGCTAGCTTCGTCAGACGAAAAGCTCGTCGGCCGAGATCGCGACGCGCCGGTCGCCCATTGCCGGCACCGGCGCGGGCGGGTCTGCTTCGGACGGACGCGTGCGCGCCATCAACGCGACGACGTCCGGCGCCAGGAACCGCGACGCCTGGCCGAGCCCGTGCGCGTCGTCGACGCCGCGCGCGCGGTGGTAGAAGCGCGCCGGCACGTAGACGTGCAGGCGCCGGCGCGCGCGCGTGAGCGCGACGTAGAAGAGGCGGCGCTCCTCGTCGACGCCGTCGTCGTCGGCGTTCATGTCGGCGGGGAAGTTCCCGTCGTACGCGCAGATGATGTGGACGGCCTCCCACTCGAGCCCCTTCGCCGAGTGCACGGTGCTGAGGACCAGGAAGTCCTCGTCGAGGTGCGGCGGCACCGCGAACGCCGCGCTCGAGGACGGCGCGTCGAGCACGAGCTCGGTCACGAACTCGGCGATCGTCCGCGCGCCGCGTGCGCCGCCCACGAGCTGGTCGAGGTCGCCGACGCGGACCGCCCCGTCCGGGTAGCGCAGCGCGACGGCGGGCGCGACCGCCGCCACGAGCCGTTCGGTCGCGGCGGCCGGCTCCTCGTCGGGACGCGTCGCGGCGAGCGCCGCGAGGATCGCCGCGCCGTGCGTGCGCGCCGCGGCGGGCAGCTGCGCGAGCGCCGCCGGCGCCAGCGCCGCGTCGGGCGCGCCGCCGGGCTCGGGACGCAGCGCCTCGAGCACGCGGCGCGCGCGCACAGGACCGACGCCCTCGAGCAGCTGCAGCAGGCGAAACCAGCTGACCTCGTCGGCCGGGTTGCAGGCGACGCGCAACGCTGCGACGAGATCCTTCACGTGCGCGGCGTCCAGGTAACGAAGCCCGCCGTACTTCACGAACGGGATGTCGCGGCGCGCGAGCTCGAGCTCGAGCAGGTCGGCGTCGTGGCCGGTGCGGAAGAGCACCGCCTGCTCTTTCAGTTCCATGCCCTGCTCGCGCGACTCGAGAACGCGCTCGCAGACGGCGTGCGCCTGCGCGACTTCGTCGCGGGGCTCGACGAGCTCCACGGGGCTGCCGCCGTCGCGATCCGTCCAGAGCGTCTTCGCGTGCGCCGCGGCGTCCTGCGCGGCGACGGCGTTCGCGACCGCGAGGATGGGCGCCGTCGACCGGTAGTTGCGCTCGAGCCGGCGCACGACGGCGCCGGGGAAGGCGGACGGGAACTCGAGGATGTACCGCGCGCTCGCGGCCCGGAAGCCGTAGATCGCCTGCATGTCGTCGCCGACGGCCGTCAGCGCGCAGCCGGCGCCGTGGAGCGCCGCGACGACGTCGACCTGCAGGCCGTTTACGTCCTGGTACTCGTCGACGAGCACGTGGTCGAACGACGCCGCCATCGCGCGGCCGATCACCTCGTCGCGCGCGAGCGCCCGCCAGCCGAGCAGCAGGTCGTCGAGGTCGATGACGCCCATCCGCCGCTTGCGGGCGCCGTACTCGCGGAAGATCAGAGCGAGCGCCTCGCGATGCCCTTCGCACCAGGGGAAAGACGAAGCCAGCACGTCGTCGAGCGCCAGCTGCGAGTTGACGGTGCGCGAGTAGATGTCGAGCAGCGTCGGGGCGCGCGGGAAGCGCCGTCCCTCGCCGGCGTGGCCGAGCTCCTCGCGGATCATCGCGAGCAGGTCCGCCGCGTCGCCGGCATCGAGCACCCCGAATCCCTCCGGCAGGCCGAGGGCGGCGCGATGCGCGCGCGCCATGCGGTGCGCGATCGAGTGGAACGTGCCGCCGAGGATCCGCCCGCCGGCCCAGCCGGCGCGCTCCGCGCTCGCGCGCGCCCGTTCGACGAGCTCGCGTGCGGCGCGGCGGGTGAATGTCAGCAAAAGGATCCGCTCGGCCTGGACGCCGCGCGCGAGCAGGTCTGCGACGCGCGCGGTCAGCGTCGTCGTCTTGCCCGTCCCGGCGCCCGCGAGGATCAGCAGCGCCGGCGCGCTCTCGCACGCCGCCGTGCGCTGTTCGCCGTTCAGGTGCTCGAGCCAGGGGGCCGGTGCGTTCGCGTCCATGAGCGACGGACCGTAGGGGGCGCGACGGATGTCCTGCACACGCGCGTGCGCTACTCGGGCAGAACGGACTCGAGCGCGGGACGCCCCTCATCCGACCAGCGTTCGGCGACGCGGACGGCGAAGATCGAGTGCTCGCCGACGATGCGCGCGACGATCGTCCCGCCGGCGACGGCGATCACGATCGGGACCACGACGCCAGTGCCGCCGGGGGCGAGCTCGAGGACCATGACGACGGCGCTGATCGGCCCCTGCATCGCCGCGCCGAGCATCGCGGCGCCGCCGATGAAGGCGTAGCTGCCGACGCTCGCGCCGGGCCAGAGGTGAATCCAGAGCGACCCCGCGACGCCGCCGAGCATCGTGCCGATCGCGAGCGTGGGCGTGAAGAGCCCGCCGGGAACGCCGCTGCCGACGGCGCCGCCGGTCATAAGTGGCTTGAGGACGAGCAGCGCGGCGAAGAGGCCGATGCTGAGGCGGCCGAGCAGCGCTATCTGGACCATCGACTTGCCGTTGCCGAGCAGCTGCGGGTACTTGATCGCGACCAGCCCGAGCGCCGTGAACACGAGCGGCGGGGCGAGCGCCCGCCGCAGGGGCAACTTCGGTCGCGCGGCGTAGGCGCGCGCGACGATGCGGATCCACACGACGCCGACGAGGCCCGCGAGCGGCCCGACGATGATCGCCCAGACGATCTGCGACGCGTGGACCGTGAAGCTCGGGGCGAAGTACGTCGGCACGTTGCCGAGCACGATCCAGGCGGACGCCGTCGCGGCGACGGTCATCACGAGCGCCGGCAGCACCAGCGGCAGTGTGATCGAGCCGAGCATCACCTCGACCGCGAAGAGCGCGCCGCCGAGCGGCATGTTGTAGACGGCGGCCATGCCGGCTCCGGCGCCGCTCGCGACGAGCAGCCGCCGCTGCCACGTCGGCAGGCGCGCCCAGTCCGACGCGGCGCTCGCGAAGCTCGCGCCGATCTGCTGCGGCGCGGCCTCGAGGCCGAGCGACGCGCCGAAGCCGACGGCGACGAGCGAGTCGACCGCACGCGCGATCGTCGGCAAGAGCGGCATGCGGCCGTCGCGCAGCCAGAGCGCCTCGGAGACTTCCATGCCGCTTTTCAGGCGCATCAAAAGGAGCGAGCCGAGCCCGGCGATCACGCCGCCGAGGGCGAGCGCGACGACGCGGTGCAGTGCCGACGTGCGTTCGATCGCACCGAGCAGGAAGCCGTGTTTGTAGCCCCACACGAGGTGCTCGACGAGTTCGAGGAACTTCAGCGCGACGCCGCCGCCGAGCCCCGCACAGACGCCGATGAGGGCGACGAGGACCCAGAAGCGCATCCCGTAGCCGGCGACGATCCGCCGGCCAGGGACGTTCGGCTGCGCCGTGGCGTGGGAGTCGACGCGCGGCGCGTCAGGAGTCGGCAAGCCGCCGCAGGAGCGGCACGGCGCTGGCGAGCGCCCGCTGCTCTTCGTCGTCGAGTTGCTCTGCGATCGCTGCGATGAGCCAACCTTCGCGCTTGCGCCGGTCGGCTTCGATCGCGCCGCGCCCGTCGGCCGTCAGCTCGAGCAGCATGCGCCTGCCGTCGTTGGGGTCCGGGCGGCGCGAGACGTAGCCGTCCGCGAGCAGATCCGCGACGGTGGTGGCCATCGACTGCGGCCGCACGCGCTCGGCGGCGGCCAGGTCGCTCGTGCTCGACGGCCCTTCACGGTCGAGGCGGCCGAGGGCCGCGACGTGCGAGGAGGGCAGCCGCTGCTCGGCGCGCAGCCTGCGCACGAGGCTGCCGATCACCAGCCGCAGTTCGCTCGCGATCGGCGGTACGTCGAGGCGTGTCGTTGCCATGACCACAGTCTACAAGATCCACAGGCAGACTGCACAGTTGGCCTGTATACTTTCGCGTGTGAGCACGACCGTCGCGATCCGCCCCAAGGACCAGGTCGCCCCCTCCCCCAGCTACAAGTGGATCGCGCTCTCGAACGTGACGCTCGGCGTGCTGCTCGCAACGCTCGACGCGTCGATCACGCTGATCGCGATGCCCGCGATCTTCCGCGGCATCCACCTCGACCCGCTCGAACCGTCGAACAGCTTCTACCTGCTGTGGATGATCCTCGGCTTCCTCGTCGTCTCGAGCGTGCTGATCGTGAGCCTCGGCCGCCTCGGCGACATGTTCGGGCGCGTGCGCATGTACAACCTCGGCTTCGTCATCTACACGGCGGCGTCGCTGTTCCTCACGGTCGACTGGCTGCAGGGGCGCGCCGGCGCCACATACCTGATCGCCTTCCGCGTCGTGCAGGGCGTCGGCGCGGCGTTCCTGCTCGCCAACGCCGCCGCGATCATCACCGACGCCTTCCCCGCCAACCAGCGCGGAATGGCACTCGGCATCAACAACATCGTCGGCGTCAGCGGGATGTTCGTCGGGCTGATCCTCGGCGGCCTGCTCGCGCCGATCGACTGGCGCCTGGTGTTCCTCATCTCGGTGCCCGTGGGACTCTTCGGGACCGTCTGGGCCTACCTGAAGCTGAAAGAGCTGAGCTCGCCGCGGCCGGCCAAAATCGACTGGTGGGGCAACCTCACGTTCGCCGCGGGCCTGATCCTGATCATGGTCTCCGTCACGTACGGGATACGCCCCTACGGCAGCGCCGCTACGGGCTGGGGAAGCCCGCGCGTGCTCGCGCTGCTGACCGCGGGGGTCGCGTTCCTGGCAGCCTTCACCGTGATCGAGCGCCGCGTCGCGGACCCGATGTTCCGCCTGCCGCTCTTCCGCATCCGCGCGTTCACGTTCGGCACGCTCTCGACGTTCCTCTCGGCGGTGGCCCGCGGCGGGCTGATGTTCATGCTGATCATCTGGCTGCAGGGCATCTGGCTGCCGCTGCACGGCTACAGCTTCAAGGAAACGCCGCTGCTGGCGGGCATCTACATGCTGCCGCTCACGGTCGGCATGCTCGTCGCCGGACCCACGTCCGGCTACCTGTCGGACCGCTACGGCCCGCGCCTCTTCGCGACGACGGGCATGATCGGCGCGGCCGTCTCGTTCTTCCTGCTCTCGCTGCTGCCGACCGACTTCCCGTTCCCCGTCTTCGCGGCGATCCTCGCGCTGAACGGCATCTCGATGGGGATGTTCGCCTCACCGAACCGGGCCGGCGTGATGAACAGCCTGCCGGCCGAGCACCGCGGCGCAGGCGGCGGCATGAACCAGACGTTCCAGAACTCCGCTCAGGTGATGTCGATCGGCATCTTCTTCACGCTGATGGTGATCGGCCTCGCCTCGGCGCTGCCGCACACGATGACGGCGGGGCTCGAGTCCCACGGCGTGAGCGCGAGCGCCGCCGCACACGCCGCGTCGATTCCGCCCGTCTCGATCCTGTTCGCGGCGTTCCTCGGCTACAACCCCGTCGAGCATCTGGTAGGCGCCCACGCGCTGCAGGCGATCCCTGCGGCGAGCCGCGAACTGCTCACGGGCCGCGAGTTCTTCCCGCACCTGATCTCCGGGCCCTTCCACAGCGGCCTGGAGGAGGCGTTCGCGTTCGCGATCGTCGCGTGCCTGATCGCCGCGGCCGCGTCGTTCGCGCGCGGCGGGCGCTACCTGCACGGGCTCGGCCGCACCAAGCACGCGGGCGATGAGAAGCTGCAGACACCCCAACCGATGGAGGCGAGTCATGGAGATTGAGTGGTACGGCCAGTCGGCGTTCAAGCTCACCGGCGACGAGGCGACCGTCGTCATCGACCCGTTCGGGGACATGTCGGCGATCGCCGGCAGGGGCATCACCTGGGAGTACCCGCCGATCGAGGACGTCGACGCCGACGTGCTGCTGATCACGCACGAGCACGGCGATCACAACGCCGCCGAGGTCGTCGGCGGCGAGCCGCACACGCTGCGCTCGACAGCCGGGCGCCTTGAATCCCCGATCGGCGAGGTGCTCGCCGTCTCCTCCGAGCACGACGAGGCCGCGGGCACCGAACGCGGTCACAACACGATCTTCGTGTTCGAACTCGACGGCCTGCGTGTCGCGCACTTCGGCGACTTCGGCCAGGCCGAGCTGCGCGACGAGCAGGCCGAGGCGATCGGCACGGTGGATCTCCTCTTCGTGCCCGTCGGCGCCGGCCCCACGATCGGCGCCGAGCAGGCCGCCGAGATCGCGCGCCGCCTGGAGGCGCGCTGGGTCGTGCCGATGCACTACCGGACCGAGCGGATCGGGTTCCTCGAGCCCGCCGACGAGTTCATCGCGCTCGCCGACCGGGTCCACCGCGCCAACGGTCCGTCCCTCGACACGTCCGACCTGCCCGAGGGCGAGGGCCTTCTCGTCGTCGTCCCCGCGGCGCCGTGAGCCGAGCGACGCGCCGCCGGGCGCTATGACGCTGCGCCTGAGGCCCCTGCGCGCCGAGGACCGCGCCGGCGCGGAGCTCGCGCACGAGGAGCTCCGCGCCGACAACTTCGAATTCCTCTTGCAGTGGGACCCCCGGATGGACTGGGGGGCGTATGTCGGGCGCTGCGCCGCGCATGTCCGCGGCGAGCAGCTGCCGGAGCGCTGGGTGCCCTCGACGTTCCTGCTCGCCACGGTCGGCGAGGAGATCGTCGGACGCGTCTCGATCAGGCACAACGTGGACAACGAGTTCCTGCTCAATTACGGCGGCCACATCGGCTACTGCGTGAGGCCGGCGTACCGGCGCGAAGGACACGCGACCGAGATCCTCGGCCAGGCGCTCGTCGTCGCGCGCGCCGCGGGCGTCGACCGCGTCCTGGTGACGTGCGACGAGAACAACGTCGCGTCGCGCCGCGTGATCGAAAAGCGCGGCGGCATCCTCGAGGACAGCCGCACCGAACCCGGCGGCGTGGTCCGGCTGCGGTTCTGGATCGATTGATGGGCGCGCGTCGAGTTGTCTGCCAGGGCCGGCGGCACATGTGGGCTGGGAAACGGTGCCGCCTTCGACCGGGGGCCGGAGAATGAATAGCCCGTGGCCGCTCGGCCGTCACACCGCGTGCCCCGTCCTGGTTGCACGCCACTGCGCTCGAGAGCCCCGCCGCTTCATGCCGCCGGGCCCATGCGTGCCGCCGGCCCTGACGTGGCGGCTGTACCCATCGGGCGGCACCTCAAACCGGTTGTCCGTCACCGCAGCGGCCGGGGCGCCGCGGCGCTCGCGCCGGGCGGCTCGCAGCGCCCGCGCGCGCGCCGCGCGCCGCTACTGTGACAGCGGGCGCGGGGCGGGGCTCCGGAGCGCGCCGCCGCGGGACGCCGTCTCCGGTGGAGCGGTCGTCACGCTCGCCGTCGCCAGCGCAGCGAACCCATGTCAGAACTGATCGCGTCGATACCCAGCCCGCCGCAGAACGGCGTGCACGTGGGGCCGATATTCCTGCACGCGTACGGTCTGATGTACGCCTTCGCGCTGGCGGCCGCGATCCTCATCACGCGGCGGCGCTGGGAGCGGATCGGGGGCGACAGGGAGCTCGTCTACCAGACCGCGATCTGGGCGTTCCCGGCGGGCATCATCGGCGCCCGGATCTACTTCCTGATCACGACCCCCAGCCAGGTGCCCGACTACTGGTGGGGTCCCTTCGCGGTGTGGCGCGGCGGCCTCGGTGTCTGGGGCGGCGTCGCGGCCGGCGCCGGCGTCGGGATCTGGTACCTGCACCGGCATCTGCCGTGGCGCGACGTCGCGCGCTTCGCCGACGCCGCGGCACCGGCGCTGCTCGTGGCGCAATCGATCGGGCGCGTCGGCAACTACTTCAACCAGGAACTGTTCGGCCGGCCGTCGAGCCTGCCCTGGGCGCTGCAGATATCCCCCGCCCACCGCCCGCCGGGGTACCTCCAGTACCCCACGTTCGAGCCCACGTTCCTGTACGAGATCATCTGGAACCTGCTGCTGGCCGCGTTCCTGGTCTGGCTCGGCCACCACCGCAAGATCAGGGCGCCCGGCCTGTTCGCGCTCTACGTGGCGGGTTACTCGGCGTTCAGGATCTTCGAGGAGACGCAGCGCACCGACTACTCCCAGTACGTCCTCGGCATGCGCCTGAACTTCTGGATCGCCTCGCTGCTGTGCGTCGCCGGGCTGACCTGGTTCGTGGCGATCCAGCGCCGTGGCCGAGACGACGCGCTCGACGGCGGCGAGGTGTCGGCGCCCCGCGACGTCGTCCGCTCCTGAGCGGCGCCGGCCGCACAGCCGGCCGGCGGTGCGGTTCGGCCGCCGCGCTTCGGGTAACTGGACCTACGCGCAGACATCGTCCGAACCCGGAGCGACCGGCGCGCACGGCCACGAAACGGAGGTGGGAGAAATGCCGCCACGCGGCGTCAAGAAGGGCAGCAAGCGGGACCGGCAGTACGAGCACATCAAGGCAAGCGAGCGCAAGAGCGGAGCGTCGCTCAAACGCGCTGAGGAGATCGCGGCGCGCACCGTCAACAAGGAGCGAGCCCGCAGCGGCCAGACCAAAACGAGTTCGCGCGTCTCAACGCAGGACCTGTCCTCGGGACGCCGGGGCGGCATCCGCTCGGGCAGGCCCGGTCCGCGCGGCCGCACGCGGGAACAGCTCTACGAGGAGGCCCGCCGGAAGGGCATCAAAGGTCGATCCAAAATGAACAAGGCGCAGCTGCACGCCGCCGTCGAGAACACAAAGCGCTGAGGGCGGCACGAACAGTACGCGCTTGACGGTCGGCCGCCGCTCATCTACCGTCCGCGGATCGCACGGCAGCGCCCCCACAGCCGCAGCAGCGCCGCCGCAGCGCTGGGCGCATTCGCGGGCGTCGCCGCCGCCGGCCTGCTCGCCGCCGTGCCCGCGTCAGCGCTACTGACAAGACCGACGTGCGAGCTTTCGAGCGTGCGCTCCTCCAGGACCGGGACGATCACGGTCTACGTGAAGGCGTGCGGCGCCGGCGCGTTGACGATCAAGTCGACACCGTCCTACGCCAACGAGTTCAAGCACAGGTTCGGCTCCCGCTCAGCGCTCACGATCCACCTGAAGCCGAACCACGACGGCAAGAGGTTGCTCAGTGAGAAACGGCGGCTGCGCGTGACGATCCACCTCTCGCTCGTCGCCACCTCGGGGCCGCAGCCCGGGTACGTCGTGAGGCATCGAAGGACGATCACGATCGGCGTGAACGCATCACGCGCCCAAGAAGAACGCGCGGCGGCGAACGTTCAGTCGCAGGAAGAACGGCAGGCGCTGATCGAAGCCGAGGCCGCCGCCAGGGCCACCGCCGCGAAGGACGAAGGCGCGGCCAGTAGCGACCGGACGCGGGCCGCGGGCGACGAAAGCGACGCGTCGCAGCTCGCGAACGAATCCCGCGGGCTCTACCGCGAAGCCGAAGAAGGCCGATTCAACTCGGAGGAAACACTCGGCGACGTCACCGCCGAAGAAGCGCTCGAACAGGACGAACTCAAGGCCGCGGAAACCGCCAGACAGGAAGCCGAAGACGAGCGGGACTTCAGCGGGCAGCTGGAAGCCGAAGCGGCGGAAGACGAACAGTTCGCGCTCGGCGAAGAAGAGCTTGCAAACTTCTACTCGAACGAAGGCAACTCCATGGAAGCCCAAAACTGCGAGAACCACGCGAAAGCCTACGACGCGGACGCCGTCGCCGACGACAAACAGGCCTCGCACGAACGGGAAACCGCCGAAACGTTCGAAGCCGAGGTCCCCGGCGACGAACTAAGAGCCCAGGACGCTGCATCGCAAGCCGCCGCGTTCAAGAAAGAGGCAAAGGCAGAAGAAGAAGCCGTCGAAAACGAGGAAGCGGCTGCGGCCAAATCCAAAACCGGCGCCCTCGAAAAGGAACAACAAGCCGCGACGCTGGTGAAACTCGCGGAAGGGCTGGAACACGAAGCCTCTGCGCTGCGGCTCGAAGCCGAAGCCGCGGAAAAAGCCTGACGGTTCTTTCTGCGCCCGTCCGATGGCGGAGGACGCGTACCGCCCACGCGTCGGCCGGCTCGGCACGCGCTAACGTCTGACCCATGAACGACGTCCAGAAGCGCACCCCGCCCGCGCCGCGGCAGGCGCGCGAACGCCGCGCCTTCCGCCTCATCGCCGTCGGCGGGGCGGCCGCAGTCGTGGGAGTCGTCGGCCTCGTGCTTGCGATCGCAGGCGTGGTCTCAGCGGCGCTGCCGGTCCTGGCCCTTGCCATCGCAGCGGGCTGCGCCTTTCTCTTCCGGCGCACAGTCGGCGCCTGACGCCCGGCGCCGGGCAGGCCCCCCTTAGGGGCGAGCGACGGGATTCGAACCCGCGACCGCCTGGACCACAACCAGGAGCTCTACCAGCTGAGCTACGCCCGCCACGCGCAGGCGCAGTCTAGCGGCGAAGCTATTGAGCGCTGCGCGTCCGGAGCGCAAGTTCCGCAAGCGCGAGCGCTTCACTGGGTTGGAGATCCGGCGAGCGCGTGGCCACGGCCCGCCACTCGTCGAGAAGGCGCGCGCCGTGGGCGCCCAGCAGCCCGGCGAGCTCGCCGGGAGCGGCAGCTGCCTTCGCGTCCGACTCCGCGACCCGCGCGAGCACGTCGGCTGTGACGTCCCTGCCGGTGCGTTCGACGTTGCCCCAGCCGCGCCCCGGCGCGAGCTGCCCCACCGGCAGCTCGGGCGCCTCGATCACGGTGAGCGTGGTGTGCTTCGGGTCCCACGTCTGTTCGCCGAGGCTGATCTCCTGGCCGCGCGAGAACGGGACGACGATCTCCATCAGCTGACGCTCGTCCATGTTGAAGCGGTTGCAGCTGTGCGGGAAGTTGTTCAGGGCCAGGTGGTACACGTCGCCACATCCTTTCAGCCTTTGCGCGACCGAAGCGTCACGCCGTCGTCGGGCAGCAGGCGCTCGCGCATGACGCGCACCGCGTCGGGGTTCGAGTCGACGAGGACAAAGCGGCGGCCGTGGCGCGCCGCGACGGCGCCGAGCGTACCGCTCCCGGCAAAGAAATCCAGGCACCATTCGCCCGGCCGTGTCGAAGCGAGGACGATCCGGCGCACTATCCCTTCGGGCTTCTGCGTCGGGTAGCCCGTCTTCTCGCGTCCCGACGTCGGCACCACCGTGTGCCACCAGACGTCGGTTGGCAGCTTGCCGCGCGCGGCCTTCTCGGCCGTGACGAGGCTCGGCGCCATGTACGGCTCGCGGTCCACCTCGTCGCTGTCGAAGTGGTAGCGGTCCCGGTCGCGGACGTACACGAGGATCGTGTCGTGCTTCGCCGGCCAGCGCCGGCGGGCGCGGGCGCCGTAGTCGTACGCCCAGATGATCTCGTTCAGAAAGCACGCGCGGCCGAAGATCTCGTCGAGCAGGACCTTGCAGTAGTGCGCCTCGCGGTAGTCGACGTGCAGGTACAGCGTGCCGTCGAGCGTCAAAAGGCGCCGTGCGTGCTCGAGTCGCGGCCGCAGGAACGCGACGTAGTCCTCGAAGCTGTCGGCGAAGCTCGAGCGGCCCGTCACCTCGGCCGCGTAGCGGCGACCCTGGAAGCCGGTGCGCCCGCCGTCCTCGTCCGCGACGACGCGCAGCGTGCGGCGCTCCTGGCGGCGTCCCGTGTTGAACGGCGGGTCGAGGTAGATCAGCTGGAAGGCGTTGCCGGGGAGCCGCGGCAGCACGTCGAGGTTCTCGCCCTCGAGGATAAGGTCGCGTTCGAGCCGCATCGCGCCCAACGGTACGGTGATGCGCGGCGTCAGCGCTCCTCGCCGAGAACGCCGTAGGCGTCCGGTCGGCGGGTCTCCGGGAACGGGAAGAGGTCGAGCCAGTCGCGCCGCTGGTCGAGGTCGAGGTCCGCGACGAGCACCGCCGGCGCGTCGCGCGGCGCCCGCACGAGGATGCGTCCGTATGGGTCGGCGATGAACGAGGAGCCGTAGAAGGTCAGCTGGCCCTCGTTGCCGTACCGGTTCACCGCGACGATGAAGAGCCCGTTCGCGATCGCGTGTCCGATCATCACGCCTGTCCACTGCGGCTGCGTGTCGAAGTCGGGATGATCGGGCTCCGAGCCGATCGCCGTCGGGTAGACGAGAACGTCCGCGCCGACGAGGCAGTAGGCGCGCGCGAGCTCCGGGAACCACTGGTCCCAGCACGTCGGCAGGCCCACGGCGGCCCCCGCGACGGGGAACGTCCGCACTGCCTCCTCGTCGGCGGGGCCCGGATGGAAATAGGCCGACTCGTGGTAGCCGGCGGTGATCGGGATGTGGAGCTTGCGCGTGCGCCCGACGAGGACGCCGTCGGGACCAGCGAGGATCGCCGTGTTGTAGCCGAGGCCGCCGGGAGCGTCGGCGCGCTCGAAGAGCGACGCGTGCACGTGAACGCCGTGCCCGCGGGCAAGGCGCGACGCGAGCGCGAACGTCGGTCCGTCCTCCAGCTCCTCCGGTACCGCGCCCGCGGCGGCGACGCCGGCGGGGTCGACTGCGAAATAGCGGCTGAGCGTCAGCTCGGGGAGGCAGACGAGCAGCGCGCCCGCGGCAGCGGCGCTCGCCACGCCGGCTTCTATCGCCTGCGCGTGCTCGCCGGGGTCCTCGTGCCAGCGCAGCTGCACGGCGCCGACCCGGACCGTCGGACGCCCGCCGGCGCGCACACGCGCCGGCGAATCGCGCGGCTCGGCGACCATTACGACAGCCTCCTCCACGCTGCAAGCCTATGTCGTCGCGGAGGCGCCGGAGCGCGGACGTATCATGGCGCGAGCACGACAGTCGCCGTATGAGCGCCACGATCGACTCCACCCCCGCAGCCGACGGCTATCGCATGCCGGCGGAGTTCGAGCCGCACGACGGCTGCTGGATGGCTTGGCCGGAACGACCCGACAACTGGCGTCGCAACGGCCGGCCGGCGCAGGCGGCCTTCGCCGCCGTCGCCGAGGCGATCGCGGAGAGCGAGCCGGTGACCGTGTGCGTCTCCGACGGCGCCTTCGAGGGCGCGCGCGCCCAGCTCCCGGACCGCGTCCGCCTCGTCGAGATGTCGCTCGACGACGCCTGGATGCGCGACATCGGGCCGACGTTCGTGGTGGACCGCCGCGGCGGCCGGCGCGGAGTCGACTGGCGCTTCAACGCCTGGGGCGGCCTCTACTCGCCGTTCGACCGCGACGAGCGAGCCGCCGAGAAGGTGCTCGAGCTCGCCGCCGCCGACCGCTATCGCGCACCGATCATCCTCGAGGGCGGCGCGTTCCACGTCGACGGCGAGGGGACGGTGCTCACGACGGAACAGTGCCTGCTGAACGAGAACCGCAACCCCGGCTACAGCCGCGAGGAGATCGAACGCATCCTCTTGGACTACCTCGGCGCGGAGCTGGTCATCTGGCTCGGCCAGGGCGTCTACTCGGACGAGACCGACGGCCACGTCGACAATCTCGCGTGCTTCGCGGCACCCGGCGTGGTGCTCCTGAACTGGTGCGACGACGAGAACGACCCGCAGCACGAGGTCGCCGTCGACGCCGAGCGGCGCCTCGAACGCGCCCGCGACGCCGAGGGCCGCGCGCTGGAGGTGATCCGTGTCCCAGGGCCACCCGTGATGACGATCACCGACACGGAGGCGCGCGGCGTCTACGAAGTGCTCGGCACCCATCCGCGCCGGCCCGGCGACCGCATGGCCGCCTCCTACGTGAACTTCTACGTCGCCAACGACCGCGTGATCTTCCCGCTGCTCGACGAGAGCACCGACGAGACCGCACGCGAGATCCTCGAGGGCGTCTTCCACGGCCGCGAGGTGGTCGGCCTGCCGTCGCGGGAGATCCTGCTCGGCGGCGGGAACATCCACTGCATCACGCAGCAGGTCCCCCGTACCGCGCTCGACGACCGACTCGTGACGCCCTGACGCCCGGCGGGGCGTCCGGCCACGACGCGCGGGTCAGGCGCGCGCGAGCGGCCGGACGAAGCTCAGGAACGACTCGCTGGAGAGCGGCCGTCCGGTCGCATCCTCGACGAGCTGCGCGGTGTCCCTGCGGCGGCCGTAGCGGTGGATCCGCTCGCCGAGCCAGGCCTTGACGCCGTCGACTTCACAGTTGCGAAGACGCTCGTCGAGCGGTCCGGTGTCGGCGAGCAGGCTCTCCCAGAGCTGCGCGGCGATGAGGCAGCCGACCGCGTAGGTCGGGAAGTAGCCGAAGCTCCCGGAGCTCCAGTGCACGTCCTGCATGCACCCCTGCGCATCGGAGGTGACGTCGAGCCCGAGGAGTTCCTTCATCTTCGCGCGCCAGGCCTCGGGCAGTTCGGCCGGGGCGAGGTCTCCCTCGATGAGCGCGTGCTCGAGCTGGAAGCGCAGGACGATGTGCAGCGGATAGGACGCCGGGTCCGCCGAGACGCGGATCGGCGACGCCTCGACGTGGTTGACGACCGCGTGGTATTCGCCCGCGGTGACGTTCGCTCCCGCCTCCCGGTAGGCGGCAGCGATGACCTCCGCGAACGCGCCGTTGCGCGCGACGTGGTTCTCCCACAGCTTGCTCTGCGACTCGTGGACCGACATCGAAAGCCCGGCGGCGAGGTTCGTGCGCTCGAGCTCGGGCGCGAGCTGGCGGTCGTACAGCGCGTGCCCGAACTCGTGCAGCGCGCCGACGAGCGACTCGACATCGGGGCCGCTGTAGCGCGTCGTAAGGCGCGAGTCGCGCCACGCGATCGCGGTCGAGAAGGGGTGCGCCGACGCGTCGACGCGCCAGCTCGAGCGCTCGACCCCGAGCCGGGCGAGCGTCGTCTCGACGGCTCCCCGCTGCGCCTGCTCGGATATATCGAGCGACGGGCGGGGGGCGCCCCCTGCGCTCGCCACGAGCCCCGGCAGCTCATCGCTCAGGTCGCCAAAGAGCCGCGCGACGGTCTCTGACGTAAGGCCGTAGTCGTAGTCGACGAGCAGCGCGTCGTAGGCGCTCTGTCCGTTCTCGGCGACGCACCCCGCGTACTCGCGGGCGAGCGCGATGTTGCGTTCGAGTGCCGGCAGGAAGGCGGCGAAATCGTCCGCCGCCCGCGCGCGCTGCCAGGTCTGCTGCCCCGCGGCCGCGGCGCTGGCCCGCTCCGCGGCGAGCTCGTCGGGGACGCGCGCGGCGCGCTCGAAGTCGCGCCGCGCGATCCTCACGACGTCGCTCGCGAGGTCGTCGAGCTCGGCGCCGTCGAGGTCCGCGAGCCACTCGCCGATCTCGGGCGCCGTCGCCCGTTCGTGCATCAGCTTCGCGAGCGCCCCACTCGCGTGCGCCCGCTCGCCGGCGCCCTGCTCGGGCATCATCACGAGCTGGTCCCACGTCAGCACAGCCTCCACCGACGCAAGGTCGGCGATCTCCGCGATGTGCTCGCTGAGCTGTCCGTAAGCGCTCAAGCGCCTGACAATATGCGATCGGGCACGGTGCGCGCCCGCGCTAGAGCTCGAACGCGTGCTCCTCCCAGTCCGCGAAGCGACGGAAGCCCACCGAGGCGTAGATCTTGTTGGAGGTGGGGTTCGCGAGGTCGGTTAGGAGCATGCAGCGCTCGGCGCCGGCTGCGAGCGCACGCCGGCTTAGAGCGGCGACTGCGGAGCTCGCGTAGCCGCGCGAGCGGAACTCGGGCGGCGTGTACACCGGGCCGATGCGCGTGGTCCCCGCGACCTGCGGCGAGAAGGCGAGCGTGCTCACCGGAGCGCCGTCGACCCACAGCAGCTGCGACCCCCTCGCGATGCGCGTCCTGACGGCCGCCTCAGCTTCGTAGTTGACGCCGATCCCTGCCTCGGCGCGGAACGCCTTCTCCCATTGCGAGAGAAGCGGGACGTCGCCCTCGTTCGCGTCGCGTAGCTCGCCCGGCGCGGGCCGCGGCGGTTCGGTGACGGCCGAGAGCTGGTGCATCGCCTCGCTCATCGCAACTCGCGTGCGCCCGCCGGTCCGCGCGACCCACGCCGCGCCGACGGCGCGCGCCGCAGCCGGCTCGCCGCTCACACCCGGGAGGTCGGGGTCGACCTTCAGCCAGGCGTCGAGGAGCGCATCCGCGGTGCCGTCGTCCACTCCCGCGACAGCCATCGGCCACGGCGGCGTGCGCAGCGCGACCGCGACGACGTCCTGCCCGTCCAGCGCCCAGGCGAAGATCCGCCGCGCGTCGGCCCAGCGCCCGGCGATCGTGTCGGCAAGGATCGTCGCGAGGACGTTCCGCGCCGGCTGCGCGCGCACGTATCCCCCCGCCCTCTCGTCGAAGCGGCGTGCGTCTTCTGTGAGCTGCCATCCGTCCAGCCGAGCGGCAGATCGGCCCAAGCTTCCCCCTTCAGTTTGCCGGCGCCACGAACGACCGTAGCGGAGCGCCGGCGGACCCGGCGGCTTCGGAGCCTCGCGCTCGGGCCATACTCTCCGCGTGGCCTCACTCGACACGAAACGTCTTGCCTTCGGATCGGTCGCCGCGCAGTACGACCGCGCGCGGCCCTCCTATCCCGCGGCCGTGATCGACAGCTTCGTCGCCGCGCTGCCGCCCGCCGAGGGCTTCGTGCTGGAGGTGGGCGCAGGCACCGGCAAGGCGACGGTGCTGCTCGCCGAACGCGGTCTCGACGTCGTCGGACTCGAGCCCGACCCGCGCATGGCGCGCCTTGCGAGGGCGGCCTGCGCCGAGTACCCGCGCGTCACGATCGAGACGGTCGACTTCGAGCGCTGGCGGGGACCCGGCCGCGCCCGCGCGATCGTCTCGGCTCAGGCATGGCATTGGGTCGACGCGGCGACGCGCTACGAGCTCGCACGCGACCGGCTCGTCGACGACGGCCTGCTCGCAGCGATCTGGACCGTTCCGGACTGGAGCCGCATCGCACTGCGCGGCGCGCTGCAGGAGGTCTACGCGCGATGCGTGCCGGACCTCGAGCCCGCCTTCCCGATGCACCCGGCGAGCCCGCCGACGACGATCGTTGCGCCGTGGCGGGAGGAAATCGAAGCGGCACCGGGCCTCGTGCGCCCCGACACGTTCGAACATGAGTGGCAGTGCGACTACTCCGCGCGCGCGTACGCGGAAATGATCGCGACGCACCAGGACCACGTCCTGCTCGACGATCGGGCGCGGCGCGAGCTGCTCGGCGCCATCGAAGCCGCGATCGACGCGCGCGGCGGGTCGATCGCCGTCGCGTTCCGCACGCGCCTGTGCACGGCCCGGCGTTCCCACGGCGCCCAGCGCGACGCCCCGGATTGAGAGGGCGCGCGCGAGCCGGGCGCGCGCCTGGCGGTCGCGTACCGTTGACGCCGATGGGCACGGAGGATGCGTCGCACCGCGTGGGCGAGCCGTCTTGCGCTCGCATCGCGCGGGCCCTCTCGGACGCGGCACCGGTGCCCTTCTGGCTTGACGATGCGGCGTCGCCGGCGCCGCGGGCGCCGCTGGAGCGCGACCAGACCACGGACCTCGCCATCGTCGGCGCCGGGCTGACCGGCCTGTGGACGGCGCTCCTTGCCAAGCGCGCCGACCCGCAGCGCGACGTCGTCCTCGTCGACGGCGACCGGATCGCGGGCGGCGCGAGCGGCCGCAACGGCGGATTCTGCGACCCGACGCTCACGCACGGCCTGCTCAACGGCATCGACCGTTTCCCGGGCGAGATCGCAACGCTCGAGCGGCTCGCGACGCAGAACTTCGACGAATACCGCAGCGACATCGCGCGCGAGGGCATCGAGTGTGACTGGGAGGACACGTCCGAGCTCGTCGTCGCGACCGAGCCGTGGCAGCTCGCGGTCCTCGACGAGGACGTCGCCGAGCACGTTCGCTTCGGCCACCGGTCGACGCGCCTTGACGCCGAGGAGACCAGGCGCAGGGTGGCGTCGCCGACGTACCTTGGCGGCGCGCTTTCAACGCCGATCGGCCTCGTCAATCCCGCGCGGCTCGCGTGGGGACTCGCGGACGCGTGCGAGCGGCTCGGCGTACGCATCCACGAGGAGAGTCGCGTGCTGCGGATCGCGCCCGCCAGCGGCGCCGTCGAGCTTCGCACGGCCCGCGGCGCGCTGCGGGCACGCCGCGCCGCGCTCGCCACGAACGCGTACGCTCCCCTGCTGCGCCGGATCCGCTGGCGCATGCTTCCGGTCTACGACTACGTCCTGGTGACCGAGCGCCTGAGTGAGGCGCAGCGCCACGCGATCGGCTGGAACGGCCGCGAGGGGCTCAGTGACGCCGCCAACCAGTTCCACTACTACCGGCTGACGGCCGACGAGCGGATCCTCTGGGGCGGCTACGACGCGGTCTACTACCGCGGCAACGGCGTCGGCGAGCGGTACGAGCAGCGCCCCGCGACGTTCGCGTTGCTCGCACGGCACTTCCACGAAACGTTCCCCCAACTCGAGGACGTCCGCTTCAGCCACCGCTGGGGAGGCGCGATCGACGTGTGTTCGCGCTTCAGCGTCTTCTGGGGCAGGGCGCTCAAACGGCGCGTCGCGTACTGCGCAGGCTTCACCGGCGCGGGCGTTGTCGCGTCGCGCTTCGGGGCCCGGGTGCTCCTCGCCCTGCTCGGCGGTGAAGAGAGCGAGCTGACGCGCCTGCGGATGGTCCGGCGCAAGCCGCTTCCATTTCCGCCCGAGCCGCTGCGAAGCGCCGTCGTCGCGCGCACCCGCGCGTCGCTCGCATCGGCCGACGAGCACGAAGGCGAGCGGGACGTGTGGCTGAAAGTGCTCGACCGGTTCGGCCTCGGGTTCGACTCGTGAGCGTGTCGCTGCGCGGCGATTGGCTCGCGCCGGCGCGCAAGCTGCAAGACTGCCCGCCGTGCGATCGTCAAGCGTTGCCGCCTGGATCGCTGCCCCGCTCGCCGCCGCGCTGGTGCTCTGGCCCGCGACCGCGTTCGGCGTCCGCATCACTGCGCGCGACCGCGCCGCGACGCACGCGTACCTGCAGGCGCGTTACGCGTACACGCAGGCGGTGCTTGCGAACGTCCCGGCCGCCGACGCGGCCAAGCAGTTGCTCGCCCAGAAACTCGAAGGCGAATGCCCGGGCGTGCTCAGCGGCGCGCCCGGCACTAAAGCGGGAGAAGAATTCGAGCCCTCTGCCTCGGCGAAAAGCCGCGGTGAAGAGGCGCGCGAGAGCCGCCAGGTCGGCGATCTGCAGTTCGAGCTCAGCCTCGCGTTGGACATGCACGAGGCCGAACTCGACGCGACCGCTGCACGGGCGTTCGCGCACACGGTCGGCTCGCTGCGCTGGAGCAGCCCCGCCGTCACCGCCTACGCACACGCGCTGGCGGGGCTCGTGGCGGACTATCGGCTGGCCGTGCCGCCCGAAGTCTGCGCCGATATGCACAGCTGGGTGCTGAGCGGATACAAGACTCTCAGCGCAGGCACGAAGGCGGCTTTGACCTACCTCGACGACGAGCTCGCAGGGCTGGCGCGCGGCTTCGTTCGGAACGCGCTGGAAGGGGAGTCGCTGCTGGAAACGTACGAACAGCGGACCGAGCGCGCGCTCGCGCGGCGGGTCACCGCGGTCGAGCGCGAGCTGGCGCGCGCCGAGGCGGGCGGGGACGCCGTCGAACGCGCCCTGGAAGACAAGCTCGGCCTCGTCGCAGAGACCGAAGTCGAAGAAGAAATTCAAAAGCAGGACGCGGCGACGGTGGTCATCGGCAGCGGCCGCACGGCGGCCGGCGAACGATACGAACTCGCGGTGCTACCGGCGACCGGGAGCGAAGTCGCGCCTGGCTGCGCGGAGCAGCTGATCGTGAAGACGTTCCCGCGGGACGAATCGGCGGACGCCATCGTCTTCTCGAGCAGCTCCGGAAAATGCTTCTCGCGCTCGCACCCGCAGCCGCCGACCGTCGACTGCTCCGAAGGCAACCTCGCGGTCGAAGTGCAAACGCGGCCCGAAGTCCGTTACGCGCGCCTTCGCCTCAGCAACGGCCGGCGCATCACGTCGCCCGTCGCGCACATCCCGGCGCGCGTCGGCGGCCCCGCGGGCTTCTACTACCAGGTCGTGCGCGGCCCCTCGCCTGTGCCGGTGTCGCTGACGGAGTTCGCGAGCGGCGGGAAGATCGTGCGCACCGTGAGGCTGCCGCGCGTGAGGCACTGCACCAAACCGAAGCGAACGCCACGCCGCACGCGCACGCTGGTGCGCGGCCACATACCGGGCGCCGGCGCCTACACGATCAGCGCGGAAAGCGGCGGCTTCGAATTCCCGGGCGAACAGGAAAACGTTCACTTCAATGCGGAAGCAGGCGAAGGTGAAACCTCCGTGTTCGGCACGATACCCACCCGGCGCGACCCCTTCGGCGCGCAGATCACATCCGGCTGCACGCCGTCCGAATACGCGATCGTGCTCGGGCGGCTGCGCGCTCCGCACGACAACGTCTACGTGCGAAGCGACGGGCGCCTGATGGAGCTTCACAAGGCGCGCATTCCGGCGAGCTTCCACACGCGCGGCGTGCTCGCCTACCGCGCGCTGCCCGCCTACCCGACGGAAATCCTCGTCAAGACGCCCGCGGGACGAACCGTCGCGCGGACCAACCTCGCCGCCCAAGCGCGCGAAGCGCGCGAATACTGCGAAGGCGAATCCGAAGGCCCCTGACCGAGCCGCGCGCCGCCGCCGGCGCCGCCGATCCTATGCTTGATCGGTGCCCGAGCTTCCGGAGGTCGAGGCGACCGCACGGCTGCTCGACCGCGCCGTGGCGGGAGCGCGGATCGAGTCCGTCCTCGCGCCCGGGATCAACACGCTGAAGACCTTCGACCCGCCGCTCGGCGCGCTCGAAGGCCGCCGGATAGAGCGCGTGCGCCGCAGGGGGAAGCACCTGATCATCGACGTCTCGGGCGGCTTGGCGCTGCTGATCCACCTGATGAGCGCCGGGCGGCTGCAGCTCTTTGACAAGCCCGCAGGGCCGCGCGACCGCACGTCCCGCCTGCTGCTGCGGCTGCGCACGCCGGACGGCGTCGAGCACGAGCTGCGGCTGCGCGAGTTCGGGTCCAAGCAGGCTGCCTGGGCGAAGCTGCTGAGCGGCGATGCCCTCGAGCACGACGAGGCGCTCGCGAAACTCGGTCCCGACGCGTGGCCCGAGCCGCCGGAGGCGAAGATCTTCACGGACGCCCCACGGCCCCTGCACGCGCTGCTACGCGACCAGCGCGCCACCGCCGGCATCGGCCGCTCGTGGGCCGACGAGATCCTCTGGGTGGCGCGGCTTTCGCCCTTCAAGCGCGGATCCGATCTCAGCGTCGACGAGGCAGAGCGCCTTCGCAGCGCGATCGCCGCGAAGCTCGGTGGCGCGATCGTCTACTACGACTCCGAGCTGGCCCTGCCGATCCCCGACAAGCTGCCGATGCCCCTTGAGGTTCACCGTCACGAGGGCGAGCCGTGCCCGCGCTGCGGCGCGACCCTCGGCGCCGTGCATTTCGAGGATTACGTGATCGCCTACTGCCCGGCCTGCCAGACGGAAGGGCGCATCCTCAAGGACCGGCGAATGTCGCGGCTGCTGCGCTGACCGTGGCAGCCCCCAGCTCCCGGCCGCGCCCGAGCTAAAAGCGCCGCCTTCGCTCGCCCCGATGCCCCCGCCAGGATTCGAACCTGGGACCCTCGGATTAGAAGTCCGATGCTCTGTCCAGCTGAGCTACGGGGGCCCGCGCTGCGCGACGCCCGCCATCGTGGCACGACACGGAGACCGACGCTGCGGCCGGCGACCGCGCCTTAGGTAGGCTTCAGCATCGCCATCTAGAAGTCTGCCGATGCCGAACGACGATCACGAACAAGAACTGACGCGCAAGGAGCGCCGCGAGCAGGCGCGCTCGCAGCGCAAAGAAGTCGAGGAAATGCACGCCGTCTCCGAGGCGCGCAAACGGCGTCTGACGATTCTCGCGGGTGTCGTTGTTGTCGTTGTCGTCGTCGTCGTGATCATCGCGGTGGCGGGCGGCGGCGGCAAAAGCACGGCCGAACCGACCGCGAACAAATCGCACGCCGAAATCACCGAATCACAGGAACAGGTCAACGAAACGCTGGCCGGCACCAAACAGGCCGCGAACGTCCTCGGCGACCCGAACGCTCCCGTGACGCTGCAGTACTTCGGCGACCTCGAGTGCCCGATCTGCCGCGAGTTCACGCTCGGCGCGCTTCCCGACATCATCAAGAAGTGGGTCAAGACCGGGAAGGTCAAGATCGAATACCGCTCCCTGTCCACCGCGACCGGGAACGCGGAAGGCGACGGCTCCGAGCCGAGCGGCACGTTCAAGTCGCAGCAGGCGGCAGCGCTCGCGGCGGGCAAGCAGGACAAGATGTGGGACTACGTCGAGCTCTTCTACCACCAGCAGGGCGAAGAGGACAGCGGCTACGTGACGGAAGACTTCATCAAGGGGATCGCGAAGCAAATCGACGGCCTCGATCTCGCGAAGTGGGAAGAAGACCGCAAAGACCCCGCTTTCGCCGCCCAGATCGAAGAAGACGCGAACGTCGCGGCGCGCGAAGGTTTCACGGGCACGCCTTCGTTCCTGATCGGCAAGTCGGGAGCGACGCCCCATCGTCTCGAACCGTCATCGCTGACCGAAGCCGGCGCCTTCGACGAAGAAATCGAAAAGCTTCTGAAGGCGTGAGCCCGTGGTGAGCGCGAGGGCCCTGCGGATCACGCTCCTCGTGCTGGCTGTCATCGGCATCGGTATCGCCGGCTACCTGACCTACGTCCACTACGCCGACATCAAGCCGCTCTGCACCGCCGGCGACAGCTGCATCAAGGTCCAGAGCTCGATCTACTCCAAACTCGCCGGCGTCCCGGTCGCGCTGATCGGACTGCTCGGGTACATCGCGATCGTGATCAGCCTGCTGCTGCCGGAAAACGAGAACACGCGGCTGGCGACGATGATCCTCGCGCTCGTCGGCTTCGGCTTCAGCATGTACCTCACCTACCGCGAGATCCACTCGATCAAAGCGATCTGCGAGTGGTGCGCGACGAGCGCCGGCATCCTCACGGTGATCGCGGTCCTCTCCGTCTGGCGCTTCCTGCGGGGCGGCGAGCTGGCGGCACCGGCCCCGGCCGGCGGGACCCAGGGCGTCACCGCGCCGTAGGCGCGCCTGCGCCGCAGCAGGCCGGCGGCCGGGCGCGTGCGGCTGAGCGGGGGACCGAGGAGTCGAACCTCGCGTTGCGGTTTTGGAGACCACCGTGTTACCGATACACCAGTCCCCCGGGGCCAGCAGATTCTAGGGCGCGCGGAGACGCGGCCCGCTGGACGAATTGACATGGACATCCGTCGGAGCGGGCGCCCAGCTCTCAAGGCGCGGCGGGCGGAATCCGACGTGAAGTCTGGATGCTGGACGCCAGCGAGCACTCGAACGCGCGCGCGGGCGTGCGAAATGCGCGCCGCGCCGGTCGCCCCGGGGAGCGCGGCGACACGCTGGTCGAGGTGCTCATCAGCGCGATGCTGCTGGGGATCATCGTCATCGGCACGTTCTCCGGCCTCGACGCGCTGAACCGTTCCACGACGCTCGAGCGCGACCGCTCGCAGGCCGACGCGCTCGCGCAGCAGGAACAGGAGGTGCTTCGCAGCGAACCGGTCAGCAAACTCAACGAACTGAACCGCGAACGCACGGTCAGCGAGAACGGAACCAGCTTCACGATCAAAACGACCGCGGGCTACATCAGCGACAAGCTCGCGACGACCAGCTGCAGCGAGCCCGCGGGCGAAGAAGCCGACGAGATCAAGACCGTCTCGAGCGTCACCTGGCACTCGATGGGCGTCACGAAACCGGTCGTCGAGACGAGCCTGATCAGCCCACCGCCCGGGACGCTGCTCGTGATCCAGGTCACCGGGCCGGTCGAAAAGGTCAAGGGCGCCAAGGTCGCGATCACCGGCCCGACGTCGGTGTCGACTGAAACATCCGAAAAAGGCTGCTCGCTGATCCAGATCCAGCCCGGCGAATACGCGATCAACGTGTCCAAGACCGGATACGTCGACCAGAACGGCTTCCTGAACACCGACGAAGACGTCGCCGACACGCGCCTCGATTACCTGACCGCGGGCTCATCGGAGCGCATCGGCTACCAGCTCGCTCCGGCATCCAAGCTGAGCGTGAAGTTCAGCGGCACCGGCACCGAAGAAGGCGACACGTTCGTCGCCTTCAACACCGGCCAGAACGGCATCCGCGCCTTCGGCACCGCCGGCACGTACGGCACCACGGTCACCACGGCGGCGACGATGTACCCGTTCGCGACGCCGTACACGGTGTACGCGGGCACGTGCGAAGCGGACCTGCCGACGCTCAGCGGAGCCGAATCGAACCCGCAGGTCGTCGTGCCCGAAGGCGGGACCGGCGAAGTCACGGTTCCGGTCGTCCCCGTGTCGGTCAAGGTCTACAGCGGCACTTCGAGCGGCACCCCGGGGTCGCTGATCTCGGGCGCGCGCGTGAAGATCACCGACGAAGGCTGCGCCACGACGCGCACCTTCAGCACCAACGCGAGCGGGTCGATCGGCGTCCGCGGCCTGCCGTTCGGGAAATTCACGCTCTGCGCCTCGACGACGAGCGGCACGAAGAAGAAGTGGACGGGGACGCTGAAGGACGAAAGCAGCAGCGGCGCGACATGGGTACCGAACGGCGGCTTCTCGGGCGCCGCCGGCGTGATCTACCTGGGCACCTCGCCGTCGGGGAGCCCGTCCGGGGTGGTGGCGGGCGAATGTTGAGCTCGCTGCGCCGGCGCGCCGCGTCGGAGGACGGCTTCACGCTCGTCGAGCTCCTCGTGACGACGACGATGGCGATCGTACTCTGCCTCGGCGCGTACGCGCTGCTCGACTTCACGGGTGAAGACATCGCGCGCACGACCTCGCGCGTCCACGTCGACCAGCGCGGCCGCGTGTCGCTCGAAGCCATCATGGAGCACCTGCACTCCGCGTGCGTGGCCTCGCTCGTGACGCCCGTGCTCGCGAGCAGCAGCGGCACGGTACTGCGCTTCATCAGCGAAGCGAGCGAATCGCCGACGATCTCCACCGCGACCTTGCACAAGCTCATCTACGAAACGGGCAAAAAGTCGACCGAAGGAAAGCTGATCGAAGATTCCTGGAAAAGCCTCGCGTCGAGCGTCGCACCGCACTACTCGTTCAACGAAGCCGAAAAACCGACGACGAAGCTGCTGATGAACGACATCAGCGAGACCAGCGTCAAAGGCGGCAAAACGACCGAAGTCCTCCCCGTCTTCCGCTACTACCGCTACTACCGCGAAAGCGACGCCGGCGCCGTCTACGGCGAACTCGACCCGACACCGATCGCCGGCGAACTCACCGAATCCGAAGCCGCACGAGTCGCGCGCGTGACGATCGCCTTCACGATGAACCCCGAAGGCGACGAAGGCTTCAGCTACGGCGGCGGCTTCGGTATCGGCCGGCCCGTCACGTTCGAAGACTCCGCGATCCTGCGCGTCGCGCCCTCGTCCTCCTCCTCCATCGTGTCCAACCTCCCCTGCGAGAACCAGGTATGAGCCTCCGACGGCGCCTACGCAGCGAGACCGGGCTCAGCATGATCATCATGCTCTCGGTGCTCACCGTCACGTCGATGATCGTCGTGGCGGCGTACACCTCGGCGCAGGGCGAGGTGAAACTCACCGCGCTCGACGTCGCCGGCAAGCGCGCCTATTACGCGGCCCAGGCGGGGATCAGCGAATACGCGTCGCACCTGGCGCAGGACTCGAACTACCTTGCCTTCTGCACGTCCCCGAACCCCGCCAACCCGGCGCTCAACCAGCTCTCCGAAGGCACCAAGCACAAGGTCGACGTTCCCGGCACGACCAACGAGGAATACGCGATCGACCTGCTGCCGGCCGAATCGGCGCCGTCGAACGACAAGAAATGCGACCCGAACAACGTCTCGGGCACGATGATCGAAGGTACCGGCAAGGCCGCTGGCACCTTCCGAATCGAGTCGACGGGTTTCTCCGAAGGCCAGAAACGCCGCATCGTCGCGACGTTCCGCAACGCGAACTTCGTCAGCTACGTCTGGTACGACGTCTACGAAACCGGCGACCCGGCACTGTACGGCGAAGCGTACGAAAAGGAACCATCGAAGTACGCCCTTTGCGGCCAGTACTGGGGCCTACGGCCCGAATACTGCACAACGTTCAACAACTACTTCATCAGCGGCGAATCGGTGCGCGGCCCGATGCACACCGAAGACCACGTCGGCATCTCGGGTGACCCGACGTTCGGCCGCTCGATCTCCGACCGCATCGAATTCGGCCACAGCGTCGGCGGGGACTCGGGCTACTCCTGCGAGGAAGCGTGCGGCGCGGCGGAACCGAAGTTCGTGGGCACGCACGTGCCGCCGAGCGAAGTGCCGTCGATCAAGCCGCCCCCGGGCGACGAAGAACTCGAACACATCGTCGAACCGGCGTACCACTTCACCGACAAGACGAAGATCGTGCTCGAAGGCGAAAAGATGACGGTCGAAGAGCACGTCGGCGAAGCGAGCGCCAAAACCGTGCACAACCTGCCATTCCCTGAAAACGGGGTCGTGTATGTATCGGGCGGCTGCTCAAAAGCGTATTCGCCATTCGGTCCGAAACCGGGCTACTCCGAAGACACGGGCTGCGGCAACGTCTACGTCAAAGGTGAATACACCAAAGCGCTGACGATCGGCTCACAGAACGATGTGATCATCAACGGCAACATCCTCACGCCGCACAACAGCGAAGGCTTCCCGACGACGAACGCCATGCTGGGGCTGATCGCCAACAACTTCATCCGCATCTTCCACCCCGTCAGCGGCACGCGGCCAAACGCCTTCTACAACTGCAACGGCGTCTCTGACACGGCCGAAGATCTCAAAAATGTGACGATCTACGCGGCGCTTCTCGCGCTCAAACACTCCCTGATCGTGGACAACTTCGACTGCGGCGCACCGCTCGGGTCGATCAACTTCTTCGGCGCCGTCGCCTCGAACTTCTCGAACGGCATGACCGGCGTCTTCTCGGGCACGAGCCTGCTCGCGGGCTACGGCTACAACGCGGAATACGACTACCGCCTGCAGTCGCAGGAGCCGCCGCACTTCCTGAACCCGATCCAGGCGGCGTGGTACATCCAGCGCGAGACGATCGCGCCGTGCGTCGAAGGCTGCGGCTAGGCGCACCTCGCGCGCTGGGGATAGCCTTGCGTCCGTGGACGCAAGCTCGGCCGGCAGCGAGTACCGCGTCGCCCCGGTCGGCTGGGTGCGCTCGCCGCGGCGCGAGGTCACCGACGACGAGTGGGGCGACGTCGTCGCCGAGATCGAGATCGCAGCGCGCTACGTCCCGGAGGCGCTGCGCGGACTGGATGGCTTCTCGCACCTCGAGGTGCTCTACCTCTTCGACCGCGTCGCGGAGGAGGACGTCGAAGTCGGCGCGCGCCGGCCGCGCAACAACCCGGCGTGGCCCGAGGTGGGCGTCTTCGCGCAGCGCAACAGGCGCCGGCCGAATCGCATCGGCGTCAGCGTCTGCCAGCTCGTGGCGCTCGACGGAGGCACCCTGACCGTGCGCGGACTCGACGCCGTCGACGGCACGCCGGTGCTCGACATCAAGCCGTACGTGGCCGAGTTCGCGCCGCGTGGCGAGGTCCGCCAGCCCGCCTGGTCGCACGAGCTGCTGAGCCGCTACTGGTGAACTCGTCCTCCCGGCGCCGCCAGGAAGGCACGGCCCGAAGAGGCACGGCAGACGGCGGACAGGAGACGCCGCCTTTGCTGCCGGTCCCGTGCGTTTCCGGCAGGCGGGGGACCTTGCGTCAACGGTCGAGCGCGAGCGAGTCGATGCAGCTCGCGAGGGAGTCATGCAACGCGCGCCGCTGCGCGTCGTCAAGCCCCGCCAGCATCTCGCCCTCGACCGCCGCGGCGGCCCGCGAAGCGGCCCGCAGCTTGCGCTTGCCGACTGCTGTCAGCTGCAGGCGCCGGGCTCGTCCGTCGTCGCGGCTCGTGATCAAGCCTGCGCTCTGAAGGCCCGCAGCGAGCTGGTGCATAGCCTGCCGCGTCACGAACGCGCCGCGCGCGAGCTCGGACTGAGAGAGACCCGGCCTCTGCGCGAGCAGCTCGAGACAGGCGTATTGGGACACGCTCAGCCCGTGCGAACGGAGCCTTGCCTCGAGAGCGTTGTGCAGCGCCGACTGTGCGCGCTTGAGGATGTACCCGACCGAGCGGTCGAGCTCGACCTGCGGGGCTTGACTCATGTCAGGATCTTGACATATCATGCTTTGTCAAGGTCCTGACAATCAAAGGAGCATCTGATGAGCACGATCGTAGGCCCCGACTTCCTTGCGCTCCAGGTCCGTGATCTCGAGCGCGCCGCCGCCTTCTACGAGAAAACGCTCGGCGTCGACCGCGCGGCCAGCTCGCCCCCGCACGCGGTGGTGTTCGCGACGGAGCCGATCCCGTTCGCGGTCAGGGACCCGCTACCGGGAACCGATCTCGATCGCGGACAGCCCGGCCTCGGCGTCGCGCTGTGGCTCGGGGCGCGCGACGTGCAGTCCCTCCACGACCGGCTCGCCGCGGCCGGCGTCCCGATCGTCACGGAACCCACCGACGGGCCGTTCGGGCGCACGTTCTCCTTCCGTGACCCCGACGGCTACGTCCTCACCGTGCACGACGTCAGCTGATCGCGCGCGACGCGCCGCACCGCTATCCGCGGCACGGGCGGCAGATGCGGGCGGAGGGACTTGAACCCCCAAGGGCTTTCGCCCACCGGCTCCTAAGGCCGGCGTGTCTACCGGTTCCACCACGCCCGCGCAGCTGCAGCGTAGCCACCGGCTGTCATCACGGGAGCCCGCTGGCGCTATGTTCTTCAGGCCATGGATCCGGTGACGCAGGAGCTCGACGGCGGCGTGGTCATCACCCATCCGCACCGCGACGAGGCGATCGTGAAAAGCACGCGCGCCGTGGTGGTGATCCTGCTCTTCGCGAGCGCGGCGATCGTGTTCATCATCACCGCCGGCGGCTGGGCGGTGCTGGAAGGGATGATCCCGATCGACATCGCGTTCATCCTCTCGTACGCGGCGCTCGGCTACTACGCGATGCGCTGGAACCGCGGCGTGCTGCCGGTCGCGGCGACGCTCGCAGTGCTGCTGATGATCTTCGCCGCCGCCGCCGGCCCGTCGTGGCTCTCGCAGGCGGGCGGCCCGTACACGCAGCCCGCGATCGGCGCTTCGCTGCTCGGTATCCTCGCGCTCGCCCTGGTCCCGCTCCAGATCGCGTTGATCGTCTTCGCGATGCGCGGCTTCAAACAGGGCTGGAACGTCGAGGTCGAAGTTCCCGCGAGCGGCCTGCACGCACAGGGCGCCTGACCCCGGCTCTATCCTCCAGCTGCCAGCGGGGGTGGCGGAACGGTAGACGCGGGGCCCTCAAAAGGCCCTGCCCGCAAGGGCGTGTGGGTTCGAATCCCACTCCCCGCACCTGGCCGGCCGCGGCCTGCCACGGGCAGGATTGGCGCCCCCTGCAGCGAAAGGCCCCCTGAGCGCCGTTCGACAGAGGGGGCTAATCGATGGGGACAAAACGCGTCGCGGCCGAGGGCGTCGGAACGTTCGTCCTGATCTTCGGCGGCGTCGGTACCGCCGTGCTCGCCGGTCCGTACGTCGGCCTGCTGGGCATCTCGTTCGCGTTCGGCCTCTCGCTGCTCGCGATGGCGTACGCGATCGGGCCGATCTCTGGCTGCCACATCAATCCCGCCGTGACGCTCGGCTTGCTGCTGCGCAAGAGGATCGCGGCGTCCGAGGCGGCGTACTACTGGGTCGCGCAGGTCATCGGCGGGATCGTCGCCGCCGGCGTCGTGCTGCTGATCGCGAGCGGGCGCCCCGGCGGCTACAGCGCGGGCCGCTCCGGGCTCGCCGCGAACGGCTACGGCGCCCACTCCCCCGCGCACTACTCGCTCGGCGCCGGCTTCCTCGTCGAGGTCGTGCTCACCGCCTTCCTCGTCTTCACGGTGCTCGCCGCGACCGACCGCATCGCGAACGTGGCGTTCGCGGGGCTGCCGATCGGGCTCGTCCTCGTGCTCGCGAACCTGGTCGGGATCCCTGTCACGAACCTGTCGGTGAACCCGGCGCGCTCGATCGGGCCCGCCGTCTTCGTCGGCGGTTGGGCGCTCGAACAGCTGTGGCTCTTCATCGTCGCGCCGCTGCTCGGCGGACTGCTCGCCGCCGTCGTCCACGGCGTCCTCTTCACCGACGCGGAAGAGGTCGGCCCGGGAGAATCGGCGGTCGCCGCCGAAGTGTGACGGCCTAGGGGCCGTCGACGAGGGCGAGCAGCCCGCCGACCAGGGCGCGCGGCGCGACGACGATGCCCCAGGGAAGGTCGGGGTGCTCGGTGAGACCGTGGACCTCCAATCCCGCGCGCCTGCAGATGAGCTCGCCCGCGGCGATGTCCCACGGCTTGACGGTGCGCTCGAAATACGCGTCGTAGCGACCCGCCGCGGTCCAGCAGAGATCCAGCGCCGCACTGCCGAAGCGCCGCAGGTCGCGCACCTCGGCGCCGAGGCGCGAGAGAACAGGGCCCTGCGCGGCGCGCACGCGCGCGTCGTACGCGAGGCCGGAGGCGACGAGTGCATGGCGCAGGTCCCTCCCCGGCGGCCCGCTCAGCGTGCGCTCGACGCCTCCCGCGCGCAGCTGCGCCGGCCCCGCGCGCGTCGCGGTGAAGAGCTCGCCGCGGCACGGGTCGAGCACGGCTCCCGCGAGAGTCCCGTCACCGTCGCGCACCGCGACGCTGACGGACCACTGCGGGATGCCGTAGAGGAAGTTGACGGTGCCGTCGAGCGGGTCGACGACCCACTCGAGGCCGCTCTCGGTCGTGCGCGCGGACCCCTCCTCGCCGAGGTAACCGTCCGCGGGCCGCTCGTCGCGCAGCAGGGCGCGGATGGCCGCTTCGGAGGCGAGGTCCGCGTCGCTGACGGGATCCGTCGGCGAGCTCTTCGCGGCCACCGCGAGCTCGCGGCCGCAGTGCGCCAGGAGCGCGTCGCCGCCGGCGCGCGCCGCGCGCACGGCGAGCGCCAGCAGTTCGTCCTCCGTCACGCGAAGAGCGGCGGGCGCTCGTGCGCCCAGGGCCTCGCGGCCTCGAGCTGGGCCGCGAGCGCGAGCAGCGTCGCCTCGTCGGCGAAGCGCCCGACGAGCTGCACGGAGCGCGGCATGCCGTCGGCCGAACGGCCCGCGGGCACCGACGCGGCAGGCTGTCCGGTGACGTTCCACACGCCGTAGTAGGGAACCCAGCCCGCAACCGTGTTGAGCGTCCACAGGGCGCCGCGGCCCTCGAGGGCGCCGATCGCCGGCGCCCCGACCGCGGTCGCAGGCGTGAGGATCACGTCGAACTCGGTGAACAGCGCGCCGACGCGTTCGGCGAACTGCGCCTCGCCGGCGATCGTGCTGTCGACGTACTTCTGCGGCACGAGCGAGCCGAGGAGCGCCATGCCACGCGTGCGGCGTTCCAGGCGCTCGGGGTGCGCGACGTTCCCGGCCTCGACCTTGATCCCGCGCAGGTAGCGCGCGACGACCGTCGCGATCGCAAGCGGCCCGTAGTCGATGTCGCGCTCGAAGACCTCGTGGCCGAGGTCGCGCAGCAGCTGCACAGTCTCGTCGACGGCCTGCTGGCCGGCGGGTGCGAGGGTCGCGATCGTGCCGGGCGGCAGCGCCGTCGAGTACGCGATGCGCAGGCCGCGCGGTGCGTCGTGGACCGAGGCGCCGAACGGGCGCTCGGGCGGCGGGACCGCGTCGGCTTCGCCCGATGCCGGCCCGGCCATCACGTCCAGCATCAGCGCGCTGTCGCCGACCGTGCGCGTCAGCGAACCCATCACCGCCATGCCGAACCACGGGTTCTTGCGCGGCGACATCGAGACACGGTCGCGTTGCGGCTTCAGACCGAAGAGGCCGCACCACGCGGCGGGGATACGGATCGAGCCCGCGCCGTCGGTGGCGGTCGCCGCGCCGACGAGGCCCGCGGCAACCGCCGCGCCGCTACCGCCGCTCGAGCCGCCGGGGGTGCGCTGCAGGTCCCAGGGGTTGCGCGTCGCGCCGAACGTCGCGGTCTCGGTGAAGGGCCACTGGGTCAGCTCGGGGACGTTGGTCTTGCCGATGATCACTGCGCCCGCGGCGCGCAGCCTGCGCACCGCCTCGCTGTCGACGGTCGCGGGCGACTCCTGTGCGTTCGAGCCGTAGGCGGTGAGCGTGCCGGCGACATCCGTGTCGTCCTTGACCGCGACGGGAACGCCGAGCAATGGCAGCGGCTCGCCGGCTGCGCGCATTTCGTCGGCGCGCGTGGCCTGCGCGAGCGCCTCCTCCGCGAGCACGAGACGGAACGCGTTCAGCTGCGGGTTAAGCCGCTCGATGCGCGCAAGGCACAGTTCGGTGAGCTCGCGCGCCGAGATTTCGCCGGCGGCGACCATCCGGGCCTGCGCTGCGGCACCGGCGAAGGCGACATCGGAGGCGTCCATTGCGCGGTGAATCTATTGCAAAACGTGCGGCCCCCGTCAGACGGGCGTGACGGGCGCGTTGCGCGCCGGCCACGGCCGGCGGTGGCCGCACGCCTGGGCGTAGCGCAGGACGAGCTCGTCGCGTAGCGCGGCGGGCTCGACGACGGCGTCGACGACCATCTCCGACGCGAGGTGCAGCAGGTCGATGTCGCTCGCATACTCCTCGCGCAGCTCCGCGGTGACGCGTTCGCGCTCCTCGTCGTCCGCGATCGCCTGCAGGCGGTTGTAATGCACGGCGTTGATCGCGGCTTGGGGGCCCATGACGGCGATCGAGGCGCCCGGCAGCGCGAGGCACGCGTCCGGTTCGAACGCCGGCCCGGCCATCGCGTAGAGGCCCGCACCGTAGGCCTTGCGCACGATCACGGAGATCTTGGGCGCCGTCGCGCCGCTGACGGCGCTGATCATCTTCGCGCCGTGGCGGATGATGCCCTGACGCTCGACCTGAGTGCCGATCATGAAGCCGGGGACGTCGGCGAGGAACAGCAGCGGCACGTTGAACGCGTTGCACATGTTGATGAAACGGGCCGCCTTGTCCGAGGAGTCGGTGAAGAGCACGCCGCCCTTGTGGCGCGGCTGACTCGCGACGACACCGACCGCGCGACCGTCGAGGCGCCCGAGGCCGACGATGATCTCCTTCGCCCAGCGCGGCTGGATCTCCATGAAGCTCCCGCCGTCCAGCACGCCCTCGAGGAGCTCGGACATGTCGAACGGGACGTTCTCGTCGGCGGGGATCAGCGCGGCAATCGACGACGGCGGCCGCGCGGGCGCCTTCGCCTTCGCCTGGGGCGGCTGCCCGCGCCAGTTCGACGGCAGGTAGGAGAGGTAGCGCCGCGCCTCTTCGATCGCCTCCTCGTCGGTCGCGGCGAGCTGGTGCGCGCAGCCCGAGACGGCGGTGTGCATCCGTGCGCCCCCCATCTGCTCGAGCGTGACGTGCTCGCCGATGACCATCTCCGCCATCCGCGGCGAGCCGAGGTACATCGAGGCGTTGCCGTCGCGCATGATCGTGAGGTCGCAGAAAGCCGGGATGTACGCGCCGCCGGCGGCGCTCGGGCCGAAGAGGACGCAGACCTGCGGCAGGACCCCGGACATGCGCACCTGGTTGTGGAAGATCCGCCCCGCGCCGCGACGCCCGGGGAACATCTGCACCTGCTCGGTGATCCGCGCCCCCGCCGAGTCGACGAGGTACACGAGCGGCACCTCGAGCTCGAGCGCGCGTTCCTGGACGCGCAGGATCTTCTCGACGGTCTTTGGTCCCCACGAGCCCGCCTTCACGGTGGGGTCGTTCGCCATCAGCGCGAGCGTGCGTCCCGCGAGCTCGCCGACTCCCGTCACGACGCCGTCTGCGCCGAGGCCGTCCTGCTCCCAGCTCGCGAGCAGCGCATCCTCCGCGAACGAGCCGCCATCCAGGAGGAGCGCGATGCGCTCGCGGACCGGGAGCTTGCCCTGCTCGAGCGCCTTCTCGCGATGGCGTTCGGGGCCGCCCACGCGGGCGGCGCGCTCGGCGTCCGCGAGCCCGTCGCTCACGCGCGCGCGCCGCCGCGCGTGAAGATTCGCCCGCCCTTAGCCAGCACGCGCCTGAGCGTAGCGGCACGTCGGTGGCCGCCGCGTGGCGGTAGGCTCAGCCAGGTACCGCGAGCCAGGGAGCAGACGCCATGAGCACCGTAACCAGCGAAGACGTGGGGGTCGTCCGCCACGTCGTACTCGCCCGGCCGGAGAAGCGAAACGCGATGAACGGAGAGCTGCTCGCGGAGCTCGGCGAGCTGCTCGGCGACGCCGCCGGCGACCCGTCGGTGCACCTCGTCGTGTTGCGCGGCGAGGGACCCGTCTTCTCCGCCGGCGTCGACCTCGTCGAGCTCGGCGAATCGACCGGCGACGTCGCGCAGCTGCGCACGTTCCGCGAGGTCTTCCTGCGCTGCGCGAACCTCTGCGAATCGATGAGCAAGCCCGTCGTCTGCCAGATCCACGGCGCCTGCTTCGGCGGCGCGCTGGAGGTCGCCCTCGGCTGCGACCTTCGCGTCGCGACCGCCGACGCGAAGCTCGGCCTGCCGGAGGTGCGCTTCGGCATCATCCCCGACGTCGGCGGTTCCGCGCGCCTGCCGGCCGTCGTCGGCGTCGGCCGCGCGAAGGACCTGATTTTGACGGCGCGCACGATCGACGGGGTCGAGGCGGAGCGGATCGGGCTGGTTAACCGCGTCGTCGAGGCGGCGCAGATCGAGGTCGCGACGGAAGAGCTCGTCGAGGAGGTACTCGCGAACCCGCACCTTGCGACTGGGCGCGCCAAGCACGTGATCGACGCTGCTGCGCGGCCCGCGCTCGCGCAGTCGCTCGAGCTCGAGATCGCCACGCAGGAGTTCCTCGTGCAGGCGGCTGCGGCGCAGGCGGCAGTCGTCGACTAGTCCTCCTCGTCGCGCGCGGCGGCGATGTGCTCCTGGAGCTGGGCGAGCACGGCGGGGTCGCGCAGCGTCGTGACGTCGCCGAGCGCGCTGCCGTCGGCGATGTCGCGCAGCAGCCGGCGCATGATCTTCCCCGACCGCGTCTTCGGCAGATCCTCGGCCCAGACGATCCGCTTGGGGCGCGCGAACTTGCCGATCCGCTGCGCCACGGTGTCACGGATCCCGGCTTCCGTCGCCTCGTCGCCGTCGCCGCCGCCGCGCAGCGTCACGAAGGCGCAGATCGCCTGGCCGGTCTGCTCGTCGTGCTGGCCGATCACCGCCGCCTCCGCGACGGCCTCGTGCGCGACGATCGCCGACTCGACCTCGGCCGTCGAGAGGCGGTGGCCGGAGACGTTGACGACGTCGTCGATGCGCCCGATGACCCAGATGGCGCCGTCCTCGTCGATGCGCGCGGCGTCGCCGACGACGTACGTCTCGGGTCCGAAACGGCTGAAATAGGTCTCGATGAAACGCTCGTCGTCGCGGTAGAGCGTGCGCAGCATCGACGGCCACGGGCGGCGCAGCACGAGGATCCCCTGGCCGTTCTCGATCGGCTCGCCGCGCCGCTCGTCGACGACCTCGGCGCGCACGCCGGGAAAGGCGTGCATCGCCGAACCGGGCTTGGTGACCGTGATCCCCGGCAGCGGGGTGATCATGATCGCGCCGGTCTCGGTCTGCCACCACGTGTCGACGATCGGGCAGCGGCTGGCGCCGATCACCTCGTGGTACCAGAGCCACGCCTTCGGGTTGATCGGCTCGCCGACGGACCCGAGGAGGCGCAGCGAGGAGAGGTCGTGCGCCTCGGGCCACTCGACGCCCCACTTGATGCACGCGCGGATGGCGGTCGGCGCGGTGTAGAAGATCGAGACGTTGTAGCGCGCGATCAGCTCCCACCAGATCCCCTTGTGGGGGTAGTCGGGTGCGCCCTCGTACATCACCGACGTCGCGCCGTTGCAGAGCGGGCCGTAGACGATGTACGAGTGGCCGGTGACCCAGCCGACGTCGGCCGAGCACCAGTAGACGTCCTCTTCGTGCAGGTCGAAGACGAGGCGGTGCGTGGCGCTCACGCCGGTCAGGTAGCCGCCGGTCGTGTGCAGGATCCCCTTCGGCTTCGCGGTCGAACCCGACGTGTAGAGCACGAACAGCGGGTCCTCGGCGTCCATCGGCTCGGCGGGGCAGTCGGCGTCGGCGGCGGCGAGCTGCTCGTGGTACCAGACGTCGCGGCCGGGGCGCATCGGGCACTCGCCGCCCGTGTGACGCACCACGACGATGTGCTCGAGCGAGGGGAGATCTTCCATCGCCTCGTCGACGGCCTGCTTGACCTGCATCGTGCGCCCCTTGCGCGCGGCACCGTCGGCGGTGATCAGCAGCTTCGCGTCGGAGAACTCCATCCGCTCGCGCACCGCCTCGGCCGAGAAGCCGCCGAACACGACGTTGTGGACCGCGCCGATGCGCGCGCAGGCGAGCATCGCGACGGCGACCTCGGGGATCATCGGCAGGTAGATGCCGACGACGTCGCCCTTGCGCACGCCGAGCTCCCGCAGCACGTTCGCGAGGCGCATGACGTCCGCGAGCAGCTCGCTGTAGGTGACGTCGCGCTCGCCGCCCTCCTCGCCGCGCCAGTGGAAGGCGACGCGCCCGCCGCGGCCCGCGTGGACGTGACGGTCGAGGCAGTTGTGGGACACGTTGATCTTGCCGCCGACGAACCACTTGTAGAACGGCGGCCGGGAGTCGTCGAGCACCTGCTGCCAGGGCGCGAACCAGTCGAGCGTCCGCGCCTGCTCCTCCCACCAGCCGCGCCAGTCCGCGTCGGCGGCGGCATAGACGGCCGGGTCCTTGAGGTGGGCGCCGGCGAGGAAGCGCTCGGGCGGAGCGAACGACGGGACGTCGAGCAGCTCGGCGAGCTCCTCGACGACCTCCTCCTCATCGGCGATTTCGTCGATCGCGCGCCGCTGATCTGCCATTCGTGCCTCCCGTGCCTCGTTAGTGTGCCGCGAGCTCGCCGACGGGGCCGGCGACCAGCGTGTGGCTGCCGAGCGGCCGGCCGAGGATCTCCTGTGCGCGCCGTGCGCAGGCGATCAGCGCGTCGAGGTCGACGCCCGTGGCTACGCCCATCGTCTCGAGCATCGAGACGAGGTCCTCGGTCGCGATGTTTCCGGTCGCGCCCGCCGGAACCGGGCAGCCGCCGAGCTCGCCGAAGCTCGACTCGAAGCTCTCGACACCGGCCTGCAGCGCGGCGAGCGCGTTGGCGAGCCCCTGGCCGCGCGTGTTGTGGAAATGGGCGGTGAGTTCGACGCCGGGGCCGAGCGCTTCGCGGGCCGCGGGGAAGAACGCCGCGACCTGCACCGGGTTCGCCATGCCGGTCGTGTCACCGAAGCCGAGCTCACGCGCACCGGCGGCGGCGAGCGCCTCGGCGAGCTCGAGCACCCGCACGCGTGGCACGGCACCCTCGTAGGGGCAGCCGAACGCTGTCGCGACGACCGCCTCGCAGGGGATCCCCTCCTGCGTCGCGAGCGCGATGACGGCTTCCAGCCCCGCGAGCGATTCGGCCACGCCGCGCCCGACGTTGCGCCGGTTATGGGTCTCGGAAGCCGAAAGGAAGACACTCACCTCATCGAACGCGGGCCGCCCGCCGGCGGCGCCGCGCACCTCCAACGACCGTTCGAGGCCGCGCTCGTTCGGGATCAGGACCGACCCGATGACGCTCTCCGGCAGCCTCACGGCCGCGAGCACCTCGGCGGCGTCGGCGAGCTGCGGGATGACGTCGGGCCGCACGAAGCTCGTCAGCTCGATCCGCTCCAGGCCGGTGCGCGCGAGCGCTTCGATGAGCTCGACCTTCGCCGCGGTCGGGATGATCTCGGGCTCGTTCTGGAAACCGTCGCGCGGCCCCACCTCGCGGATCGTCACCGTCGACGGCAGCGCGCCCTCGCTCGTGTCGGCGCTCATATCCACCAGCCTATACTCGGGCGCCATGCCCGCGGCCAGCGCGAAGCCCGTAACCGTGATCGGCGCTTCGGGGGCGCTCGGATTCGGCGTCGCGGTGCGTCTGGGCATGAGCGGAGTGCCTGTCGTGATCGGCTCGCGAGACGCCGGCCGCGCCGCCGAGACCGCGCAGCGCGCCGCCGAGTCGGCCCCCGCGGCGAGCTTCACGGGGCTCGAGAACGAAGCCGCCGCGGCCGCCAGCGACACCCTCATCCTCTCCGTGCCGTTCGCCAGCCAGCTCGCGACGATCGCGGCGATCCGCGACGCGCTGCCGCCCGGCTCGCTCGTGATCGACGCCACGGTCCCGCTCGCGGCCGCCGTCGGCGGCCGCGCGACGCGGCTCGTCGGTGTCTGGCAGGGGTCGGCGGCCGAGCAGGCGGCCGAGGCACTCGGCGAGAGCGCGCGCCTGGTGTCGGCGCTTCACACCGTCAGCGCCGCGTCGCTGACGGACCTCGAGCACCCGCTCGAGCAGGACGTGCTCGTCTGCGGTGACGCACGCGCCGACAAGCGCGAGGCCGCCCAGCTGCTCGAGCGCATCGACGGCCTTCGCTGCGTCGACTGCGGGCGCCTTGAGACGTCGCGCATCACGGAGTCGCTCACGGCGCTGCTGATCACCGTCAACGGCCGTTACAAGGCGCACGCCGGGGTGCGCCTCACCGGGCTGCCGGGCGAGCTGTGGCAGTAGACGCCGCGCCGGTCCTCGTGCTGGCGGGCGGCACCGGCGGCGCGAAGCTCGCGCGGGGCATGCTCGACGTCGTCGGCGCGGAGGCCCTTGCCGTGCTCGTCAACACCGGCGACGACATCGAGATCTACGGCGCTCACGTCTCCCCCGACCCCGACCTCGTCACGTTCTGGCTCGCCGACGCGATCGACGAGCGCGGCTGGGGTCTCGCGGGCGACACCTTCCGTGTGATGGATGCTCTGCGCGCACTCGGCGTCGACGTCTGGTTCAACCTCGGCGACCGCGACCTCGCGTGGTGCCTGGAGCGCGCGCGGCTGCTGCGCGAGGGAGAGTCCGCGACGGCGGCGATCGCGGACCTCGCGGGGCGCATCGGCGTGCGCGCGCGGGTGCTGCCGATGTGCGACGAGCCGGTACGCACCTGGGTGAGGACGGGCGGCGCGTGGACGGGCTTCCAGGAGTTCATGATCCGCGGGCACGCGGCCGGCGAGATCGACGGGCTCGAGTTCCGCGGCGCCGAGTCGGCGCGCGTCAGCGCCGAGGCGCTCGCCGCGATCGAGGGCGCCGAGGTGATCGTGATCGGGCCGTCGAACCCGCTCGCGTCGATCGCGCCGATCCTGGCCGTGCCCGGCGTGCGCGAGGCGCTGGAGCTCGCGTCGGCGCCGGTCGTGGCCGTCAGCCCGATCGTCGCGGGGCGCGTGCTGAAGGGCCCGACCGCCGAGTTCATGCGCTACGCGGGCGTCAGCGCCGACGCCACCGGCGTCGCGGAGTACTACGGCCCGCTGCTCGACGGCATCGTCGCCGACGAGCCCGTCGGCGGGCTCCCCACCCTGGCCTGCGAGCTGATGATGGCGGACGAGGCGGGCCGCGCGGCGCTCGCCGAGCGCACGCTGCAGTTCGCGCGTGGTCTCGCGCGCTGAGCGCCGGCGACTATCGTCTGCGCGCGATGAGGACGGCCGCCGTGCTGCCGGTGAAGCGCTTTCCCCTGGCGAAGACGAGGCTCGCGCCACACACCGGCTCCGTTTTGCGCGACGACCTCGCGCGCGCGATGTGGGCCGATGTGCTCGACGCGCTTGCCGCGTGCGACCCGCTCGAGACGATCGTCGTCGTCTCGCGCGAGCCGGAGGTCGCGGCGGCGGCCGGCCATGCCGGCGCGCTCGTCGTCGACGACGGAGGCGGTGAACCGGGGCAGTCCGCGGCGGTCGCGCGCGGGGTCGCGGCGGCCCGCGAGCACGGCGCCGAGCGCGTCGTGTGCGTACCCGGCGACTGCCCGGCGCTTGACCCGGGCGAGCTCGCGGCACTGGTCGAGCAGAGCCCCGCCGGCGTGACGATCGTGCCGGACCGTCACGGCACCGGGACGAACGCGCTCCTGCTCGCGCCGCCGGACGCGATCGAGCCCGCCTTCGGCCCGGACAGCCGCCGCCGGCACGAAGCGCTCGCCGCCGCGGCGGGCGTGCGATGCACGGTCCGCGCCGTGCAGTCGCTGCTTTTCGACGTCGACACGGGCGAGGATCTCGCGGCGCTCGCCGCGGAGCTGCGGGCGCGGGACGGGCTCGCGCAGCGCACGCGCGCGGTGCTCGCGCGGGCGGAGCGCCCTTGACGGGCCTCGCCGCACGAGCGCTCGGCGGAATCGGCGAGGTCGCGCCCGGCGACGACCTCGGCGCCGCGATCGTCGCGGCCGCCGGCGCCCTCGGCGACGGCGCCATCGTCGTCGTCGCGCACACCGTCGTCTCCAAGGCCGAGGGCGCCCTGCGCGACCTCGGCACCGTGACCGCCGGCGAACGCGCGACCGAACTCGCCGCGGACGGAGACCGGGACCCGCGGCTGGTCCAGGTGATCCTCGACGAGAGCGAGCAGGTCCTGCGCGCCGAGCGCGGCGTCCTGATCGCCCGCACGCCCCACGGTCTGGTGTGCGCGAACGCCGGCGTCGACGCGTCAAACTCGCCGTCGCCGGAGACCGTGGTGCTGCTGCCGCGCGACCCCGACGCCTCCGCGCGCGCGCTGCGCGCGCGGCTGCGCGAGCTCTGCGGCACCGCGCCCGCCGTCGTCATCAGCGACAGCTTCGGCCGCGCGTGGCGCCACGGCCAGGTCGACGTCGCGATCGGCGTCGCGGGGCTCGCGCCGCTCGAGGACTGGCGCGGGCGCAGCGACGCGAACGGGCGCTTGCTGCGCGCGACGTGGATCGCCGTCGCCGACGCCGTCGCCGCGGCCGCCGACCTCGCCCGCGCGAAGGACTCGCGCGAGCCCGTCGTCGTGGTGGAGGGCCTCGCGCGCTTCGTGACGCGCGAGGACGGCCCGGGCGCCGTGGCGCTGCAGCGCCCGCCCGAGGAGGACCTCTTCCCCTAGGCGGCGAGTACCGCCGCGTTCTCGCCCAGCGGGTAACGCCGGCGGATCTCGTAGAGCGTCGTGCGCTCCGCGGCCGGCCGGCCGGCGCGGTGCGCGGCGGCGACGAGCTGATCGGGATCCAGCCGCGTGCCGTGCTGGCTGCCGGCGAGGCGGCTGATCGACTCCTCCATCAGCGTGCCGCCGAGGTCGTTGACGCCCCAGCGCAGCGACTCCGTCGCGGCGTCCAGGCCCATCTTCACCCAGCTCGCCTGCAGGCTCGGGACGCTGCGTCCGAGCGCGAGACGGAACACCGCGGTGTGCTTGAGGTTCTCATCACGCGAGATCTCCTGCACCCCGTGCGTGCGCCCGAGGAGCGTCTGGAAGGGGATGAACGAAAGCGGCACGAACTCGGTGATGCCGCCGGTGCGTTCCTGGAGGTCGCGTACGACACGCATGTGCTCGGCGAGCTCCCAAGGCTCCTCGATATGACCGAACATCACGGTCGCCGTCGAACGGATGCCCGCCTCGTGGCTCGCGCCGACGATCTCGACCCAGCGCGCGACGGGCAGCTTGTTCGGCGAGATCCGTTCGCGGACCCCGTCGTGGAGGACCTCGGCGGCGGTGCCCGGCGTCGAGCCGAGGCCGGCGTCGCGCAGCAGCGCGAACACCTCGGCGGGGCTCTGGCCGGAGATGTCGCACATGTGGCTCACCTCCATCGGGCTGTAGGCGTGCAGGTGCAGCTCCGGAGCGACCTGCTTGGCCAGGCGCAGCCAGCCGAGGTAGTCGTCGAGCGACCAGTCGGGGTGGATGCCGGACTGGATGCACAACTCGGTCGCCCCGAACGCCACCGCGTCGTGCACGCGCGCCACGAACTCCGCCTCGCTGTGCTCGTAGGCGTCCGGGGAGCGCCGGCTCTGGCCGAAGCCGCAGAAGGCGCAGCCGACGGTGCAGACGTTCGAGATGTTGATGTTGCGGTTCACGACGAACGTGACCTCGTCACCCGCGAGCTCGGCGCGCAGCTCGTCGGCGGCGACGCGGATCTCCTCGACCGCTGCGGGCCTCGTCTCCGCGAAGAGCGCGGTGAGCTCGTCGGCGGTCAGGATCTCGCCGCCGCGGCCGCGCTCGATGGCGCCCTTCACCAGGTCGCGGCGGATCGGCCTGGGTGGCGTCGTGCGTCCCGAGCCGCGGCGCGGGATGAACGACCAGTAGCGCCCGCGGATCGTGTCGAGCACGCGCGCCGAGAGCCAGTCGCCGTCGATGTACTCCGGGTAGACGCAGAGGCGCTCGGTGAGCGCGACGCCGTCGCGCTGCAGGCGCTTGCGGACCTGATGCGGCGAGGGGAACGGGTGCTCGGGCGAGATGTGGTCGCCGTTCGCGGAAAGGCCGCCGAGGTCGCTCGCGCCGGCGCCGACGAGCTCGGCCCACCAGTCGGCGAGGTTCGGCGGCACCTGGATGCCGACGCCGGGCAGCAGCTCGCGCGCCGTCGCGATGAGCCCGCGCATGTCGTCCACCGAGACGGGGCCGGCGCCTTCGAGGGCCCACGCCGGCGGCTCGACGTCGCGGCCGGGCGCGCCGATCCCCGTGCGCCAGTAGTCGCGCGCCGCGGCGTCGGCGATGTCGGCGACCTCGCGGCCGTAGTAGCGCGGGTGCGGCACGAAGTTCTGCAGGATCACCTCCTGGATGTGGCCGTGGCCGCGGTGCAGCTCCGCGATCGCTTCGAGCGACGCGACGCGCTCCGCGGCGCTCTCACCGATGCCGACGAGAATGCCGCTAGTGAACGGGATCTTCAGCTCGCCGGCGGCCGCGATCGTCGCCAGGCGCCGCGCCGGGTGCTTCGTCGGCGAGCCGGCGTGGACCGTGTCCATCAGACGCTCGGAAACCGACTCGAGCATCAGCCCCTGCGAGGCCGTAACCTCGCGCAGCCGCGCGAGGTCCTCGCGCGCGAGCACGCCGAGGTTCGTGTGCGGCAAAAGGCCCCGTTCGAGAGCCTGCTCGCAGACCCAGACGACGTACGCAGTAAAGTCCTCGTGGCCGTAGGCGGCGAGACGCGCCGCGACCTCGCGGTTGACCTCGGGGCGCTCGCCCGTGAGCACGAGCAGCTCCTTGACCTGCGTGCGCGACGCCCTGTCGAGTATCGCGATGACCTCGTCGGGCGCGTACAGGTGCGCGCGCCGCGTCGCGAACGCGCAGTACTTGCAGTAGCACTGGCAGGTGCGCGAAAGCGAGAGCGTGAGGTTGCGCGAGAACGTGACCCTGCGCATCAGGGCCGCTCGGCCGACGTTCGCACTGGACGGGAACCTCGCAAGCTGATCCTCTCGGGCGACACGGGCGCGCGGCCCACAGCAGGCATCATTATGCTCGCCGCGCATGGGAACCGGTACCCCGGCGTCGGGGATCTATCTCGCCCGGCACGGCCGCACCGCCTACAACGAGGAAGGGCGCTTCCAAGGACGCCAGCCGGTGCCGCTCGACGCGGTCGGCGTCGAGCAGGCGTACGAGCTCGCCGAGAGCGCTGCGTCGTACGGCTTCCAGGTGATGTACGCGAGCACGCTCTTCCGCGCGGCGCAGACCGCCGCGATCGTCGGCGAGCGCCTGCGGCTCGAGCCGATCCCCGACGAGCGCCTGGTCGAGACCGACGCGGGCGACTGGACCGACCGGCTCTTCAGCGACGTGCGCGCCGAAGCGCCGGAGCTCTTCGACATGTTCGCAGCAGGCGACCCCGCTTTCGCGTTTCCGGGCGGCGAGTCGTTCGCGCACCAGGAGGTCCGCGTCCTCGCGGCGCTGGCCGAGATCGAAACGGGCCCCACGCCAGCGCTCGTCGTCTGCCACGGCATGGTGATCCGTGCCGCCCTGCACGGTCGCTTCGGGCGCCCCGAGCACTACGGGCGCCCACAGAACGGCGCGCTGATCCCGTTCGACGCGTCGGCGGTGTCGCTCGGCCCCGACGCCGCCACGCCGTCGAGCTAGCCGGCGTCCGCGAGCGCGGAGCGCACGAGCGTGAGCCCTTCACGCGCGAGACGCGACCGCGGCACGACCCGCTCGATCCCCGCCGCGAGCGCCGCTTGACGCACGGCACCGTCGACGTGCGAGTAGTAGGCGAGCGTGCTGGGCGCCGGCGCGGCGAGCGACGACGCGACGGTCGCGGCATCGAAGTCGCCGCTCGCGAGGTCGACGACGACGAGGTCGCCGGCGCCGAGTTCCGCCACGCGGTCCAGCGACGCGGTCAGCTCGACGTCGATGCCCGCGCCCGCCAGTTCGGCCTGCAGGCGCGATGCGAACAGCAGGTCACGGCTGAGCAGCGCGACGCGCGCCACGGCTACTGCGCGCGGATGCGGCGGAACTCTTCGCGGGCCGAGTAGGGGCGCCCCCACATCGGCTGGATCTCGACGCGTCCCGCGCGGCTCTCGCGCAGCACGAGCTCGCCCTCGATGCCGGCTTCGTCGAGCAGCTGCAGTGCGGCGGTGACGGCCTGCGCCGCGGCGCCGTGGCCGAAGCGGTGCGCGACGTTGATGCGCCAGTGCCAGTCGTTGCGCGAATAGGGGCGCGCGACGCACGTCACGAGGTACAGCGACGCTTCGATGTAGCGCGACTCGTCGGCGATCCTCAGGTCCAGCACGAGGTCGGTCCAGTCGTCGGGCTGGGCGTCGACGATGCGCTGGAAGTCCTCGGCGAGCGCCATCGCGCCCAAGCCTAGCGTGGCTATGCTCGGAGCCGTGGCCGACAGCGCACGCGAAACGGCTGATCCGGCGCTCGTTCTCGAGCGCGGCTGCGCCGTGTTCGACCGCTCCGAACGCGGCAAGCTCGCGCTCTCCGGCACCGACGCGATCGAGTTCCTGAACGGCCAGGTGACGAACGAGCTCCAGGGCCTCGCGGCCGGCGAAGGGCGCTACGCGGCCTTCCTGAACCACAAGGGCGGCATGCTCGGCGACGCCCGCATCCTGCACGCCGTCGACCCCGGCGCGCCGGAGCTCGGCGAGCTGCTGCTGCTCGACATGGAGCGCGCCGCGCTGCAGCCGGTGTTCGACACGATTCGCGCTCACAGCGTCGGCTTCGACGTCGTACTGCACAAGCGCACGCTGGAGCGCGGGCAGCTGACCCTCATCGGGCCGCGCTCCAGCGAGCTCGCGGCGGCCCGCCACCTCGGCGAGGCCGAGCACGACAGCGCCACCGTCACGATCGCGGGAGTGCAGGCGCTCGCGGTGCGCACCGACGTCGGCGTCGACGTCTTCTGCGACGCGGCGGCGCTCGCGCAACTGCACGAGAGCTTCATCGCCGGCGGCGCCATCGCCGGCGACGAGCAGTCCGCCGCGGCGCTTCGCATCGAAAGCGGCCGGCCGCTCTTCGGCGTCGACATCGAGCCGGGCACGATCCCCCAGGAGGCCGGGCTCAACGAGCGCGCGGTCAGCTTCACGAAGGGTTGCTACGTCGGCCAGGAGACCGTCGCGCGCCTCTTCTACAAGGGGCGGCCGAACCGCAGCCTGCGCGGCCTCGGCGCAGCCCGCCCGCTGCGCGAAGGCGAGGCTGTGACGCTCGACGGGCGCGCCATCGGCCGGGTCGGCAGCGCGGCGCTCTCGCCGCGCTTCGGTCCGATCGCCCTCGCGCTGCTGCGGCGCGAGGCGCAGCCCGGCGTCCAGGTCGAACTCGAGGACGGCGGCGAGGCGACCGTCGTAGAGCTTCCGTTCGCCGCGGTGCCGGCGGGCGAGCACCGGTAGGATCCTGGCGGTCACCGCCGTCCAGCAGACAGGAAACGCATGGCCATCGATCTGCAGCAGGTATCCCAGATAGACGTCGAGCCCGGCGAGCTGCCGGCGACGATGGCGGCCTGGGTGATCCGCGAGGAGCGCTTCGGCGAACCGAAGGACGCGTTCCAGATCGAGGAGATCGAAGTGCCCGAGCCGGGCGCGTTCGAGGTGATCGTGCGCGTGATGGCCGCCGGCGTGAACTACAACAACGTCTGGGCCGCGCTCGCCGAGCCCGTCTCGGTGATGCGCTACGGCGACCATCCGCAGTACGGCCATCACATCGGCGGCTCCGACGCCTCCGGCGTCGTCTGGAAGGTCGGCGCGGGCGTCACCCGCTGGAAGCCCGGCGACGAGGTGGTCATCCACTGCAACCAGGCCTCCTACGAGGACCCCGAGGTGCACGGCCTCGACCCGATGGCGGCGCCGTCGCAGAAGATATGGGGCTACGAGACGACCTGGGGCTCGTTCGCGCAGTTCACGAAGGTCCAGGCGCAGCAGCTGCTGCCCAAGCCGACGGCGCTGACGTGGGAGGAGGCGGCCTCCTACGGCCTCGTCTACTTCACGGCCTACCGCATGCTGATCACCCGCTGCGACATGCAGGCCGGCGCCCGCGTGCTCATCTGGGGCGCCGCCGGCGGCCTCGGCGTCTTCGCGACGCAGCTCTGCGCCGCCGCGGGAGCGCACTGCGTGGGCGTCGTCTCCTCCGCCGAGAAGGGCGAGCTCGTCAAGCGCCTCGGCGCCGTCGACTTCATCGACCGGGCTGAGTTCAGCGGCATGATGCGCAAGGGCGACGAGACGGCCGAGGAGGAGCGCGCCCGCTTCGGCGTCGCGCGGGAATTCTCCAAGCGCGTGCAGGCGATCCTCGGCGACGCGCCGGACATCGTCTTCGAGCACGTCGGCAAGGCGACCTTCCCGACGTCGGTGCTGACGGTGAAGCCCTTCGGCAAGGTCGTCATCTGCGCCGGCACGACGGGCTACAACCTCGACTTCGACGTGCGCTACCTGTGGATGAAGCAGAAGGAGATCATCGGCTCGCACTTCGCCAACGCGTACGAGTGCATGAAGGCGAACGAGCTCATCGAGAGCGGGCAGATCCGGCCGGTGCTATGGCGCACGCTCGGCTTCGACGGCGTCGCCGAAGCGCACCAGCTGATGCTCGAAAACAAGCACCTCGGCAAGATCTCGATCCTCGTCGGCGCGAGCAGCGAGGGCGAGGGCCGCACCGCCGACGGCCCGGGTGCGATACACGCGGAGGTGGGCGCCTGATGGCGGGAACGGTGATCGTGCAGTGGTACGCGACGGGCTTCAGGGGCGACGAATTCGAGCAGGCGCTCTCGGAGGCCGCCGCCGTCGCCATGCGCTACGGCGCGAGCTCCTACCACGTCTACCGCTCGCGTGAGGACCGTTACCGCATGATGCAGTTCGCCGCCTTCGAGGACTACACCGACTGGGAACGCTACTGGGAAGGCCCCGAGATGGCGTTCTTCCGCGCGCGCACGTCGGGCTGGTTCCAGGTGCCGATCCAGTACGCCTGGTGGGACCAGGTCGCGGCGGGCGAGATCCTCGAAGGTCTCGCCGCGACCGGCTGACTAGCCCTGCTCCAGCGGCGCCATCGTCAGGCCCGCGCCCTTCAAGAGTTCCCAGTAGTGCTCCGCGAGCTCGCGGTGACCGCGGTACACGATCGCCTGCCCGCTGCTGTGGATCACGTTCGCGAGCTGGTGGCCGCGCTCCAGCGTGACGCCGGGAATGTGCCGCGCGAGCGTCCGGGCGACGTGGTCGAACGTGTTGTGGTTGTCGTTGCAGACGATCACGCGCCACGACCCGCCGACGCCCGAGCCGGGGCCGGTACGGGCCGGCGTCTCGATCGCCGAGGACATCGCCGTGAGGATAAAGCGGCCCGGCCGACCGTACAATGCTCGCATGGGCAGTGACGCGGATCCCCGCCTGCCGCAGCGCGACCGGCCGTGGATGATGCGCACGTACGCCGGCCATTCGACGGCGCGGGCGTCGAACGACCTCTACCGGCGCAACCTCGAAAAGGGCCAGACCGGCCTGTCCGTCGCGTTCGACCTGCCGACGCAGACCGGCTACGACGCCGACGACGAGCTCGCGCGCGGCGAGGTCGGCAAGGTCGGCGTGCCGATCGCCCACCGCGGCGACATGCGGACCCTGCTCGACGGGATACCGCTGGACGAGATGAACACGTCGATGACGATCAACGCGACGGCCGCGTGGCTGCTCGCCCTGTACATCGTCACCGCGGAGTCGCAGGGCGTCGCCCAGGAGCAGCTGCAGGGCACGACGCAGAACGACATCATCAAGGAGTTCCTCGCGCGCGGCACGTACGCGTTCCCGCCGGCGCCGTCGATGCGCCTGACCGCGGACATGATCGCGTACACGGTCGAGCACGTGCCGCGCTGGAACCCGATCAACATCTGCTCCTACCACCTGCAGGAGGCCGGCGCGACGCCGGTGCAGGAGATCGCGTTCGCGATGAGCAACGCGATCGCCGTGCTCGACGCGGCACGCGAACGCGTCCCCGCCGAGGCGATGGGCCGCGTGTTCGGCCGCGTCTCCTTCTTCGTGAACGCCGGCGTGCGCTTCATCGAAGAGCACGCCAAGCTGCGCGCGATGGCGGAGCTCTGGCGCGAGATCGGCACGCAGCGCTACGGCGTCAGCGACGACGAGCTGCTGCGCTTCCGCTACGGCGTCCAGGTCAACTCGCTCGGCCTCACCGAGTCCCAGCCGGAGAACAACGTGCAGCGCATCGTGCTGGAGACGCTCGCCGTGACGCTCGGCCGCGACGCGCGGGCCCGCGCGATCCAGCTGCCGGCGTGGAACGAGGCGCTCGGACTGCCGCGGCCGTGGGACCAGCAGTGGTCGCTGCGCGTCCAGCAGGTGATGGCGTACGAGACCGACCTGCTCGACTACGCGGACATCTTCGCGGGCTCACACGTCATGGACGCGCTCGTCGCCGAGATGCTCGAGGGCGCGCGGGCCGAGATGTCGGTTGTCGCGGACCACGGCGGCGCGGTCGAGGCGGTGCCGTACATGAAGGCGGCGCTAGTCGACTCGCACCGCGAGCGGATCCGCGCGATCGAAGCCGGCGAGCGCGTCGTCGTGGGCCTGAACCGCTTCACCGAGACCGAGGCGTCGCCGCTGACCGACGACGCCGACGGCGGCATCGTCGTCGTCGACCCGGCGGTCGAAGCCGAACAGATCGGCGCCCTGGAACGCTGGCGCGCCGAACGCGACGGGAACGCGGTGCGCGCCGCGCTCGCCGACCTCGCGCGCGTCGCGCGCGACGGCGGCGAGAACCTCATGGTCCCCACGATCGCGGCTGCCCGCGCGGGCGCGACGACCGGCGAGTGGGCGGAGACGCTCCGTTCGGTGTTCGGCAGCTATCGCGCGCCGACCGGCGTCGGCGAGGCGTCCGCCGCCGACGCGGACGACGAGCTGGAGGAGCTCCGCGGCGAGGTCGAGGTGCTCGCCGAGCGGCTCGGGCGCCGGCCGAAGATCCTGATCGGGAAGCCGGGCCTGGACGGTCACTCCAACGGCGCCGAGCAGGTCGCGCTCCGCGCCCGCGACGCCGGACTGGACGTCGTCTACGAAGGCATCCGCCTGACACCGGCGCAGATCGCCGCGTCCGCGCTGCAGGAGGGCGTCCACGTCGTCGGCCTGTCGATCCTCTCCGGGTCGCACCGCGAGCTGATACCGAGCGTCGTCGAACACCTCCGCGACGCGGGCGTCCAGGCGCCCGTCGTCGTCGGCGGGATCATCCCCGAGCAGGACGTCGAGCCGCTCGAGCGCGCCGGCGTCGCCGCCGTCTACACGCCGAAGGACTTCGATATCACGCGGATCATGCGCGACGTGATCCACCTCGTCGGCGAGCGCAGCCCGAGCGACGGCGCCCCCGCCGCTAGCGGGGCCGCGTGACGGACGCCGGGCGCGCGCTCGGCGCCCGACTGCGCGAACACGACCTCTCCGCCGCGCCCGCCGCGCTGAACCTGCTCGAGAGCACGGCGCCCGACGACGTGCGCGAGGCGGCGGAGCTGCTCGGCGAGCTCTCGCCGGCGCGGCTCGGGGGCGAGGCTCCGGGGCACATCGTCGGCGTGACGGGGCCGCCGGGCGCCGGCAAGTCGACGCTCCTGTCGGCGCTCCTGCGCGAGCTGCGCACGGACGGCCGCAGCGTCGCGATCCTCGCCGTCGACCCGAGCTCGCGCCGCTCCGGCGGGGCGCTGCTCGGCGACCGTGCGCGCATCGACTTCGACCCCGGCGACGAGGGCGCGCTGATCCGTTCGACGGCCGCCGGCGAACGCCTCGGCGGCCTCGCGCCGCGCACGCGCGTCGCGGCGCAGGCGCTCGCGGCGGCGTTCGACGTCGTCGTCGTCGAGACCGTCGGCGTGGGGCAGGCGGAGACCGACATCGCGGACGTCGCCGACACCGTCGCCGTCGTCGTACAACCCGGCGGCGGCGACGCCCTGCAGTTCCTGAAGTCCGGGATCATGGAGATCCCGGACGTCCTCGTCGTCACCAAGTCCGACCTCGGTCAGATCGCGCTGAACGCGCGCCGCGACCTCGTGGCGGCGCTCAGGTCGCTCGGCGCTAGCGAGACGGAGGTCGTGGCGGTCAGCGCGGCGGCGCCCGCAGCGGGCGTCGACGATCTCGTGGCGGCGCTCGAGAGGCACCGCGCGCGCACCGACGTCGCGGCGCGGCGGGCCGCGGGACGCCGCGCCGCCGCGCTCTCGGAGTTCGTGCTCGAGTACGGCGAGCGCGGCCTGCGCGCGCTCGGCGGGCGCCGCGCAGCGCGCGAACTGCTCGCCGGGGCCGACCCGGCCCTCGGCCCCGCAGAGCTGCTCGCGCGGCTCGAGGAGCACCTGCCCTGAAGCCGCCGCCGCGACCCTGATCGCGCTCGCGCCCGGCGTCGAGAACCCGGCGCCGCGCTGGCCTTCGGCCAGACGGCGCTCGCGGCGGCCGTCGTCGACTTCATCCCGGCGTCGCCGAGCGCAGGCGTCTAGGCTCTGTCCATGAGCGCGACGAGCGAGCAGACGGCCCTGCGCACCCTCGCCAACTACGTCGCGGGCGAGTGGACGACCGTGCAGGGCGCCGAGACGCTCGACGTGCGCAACCCCGCCACGGGCGAGCTGCTAGCGCGCGTGCCGCTGTCCGGCGCCGCGGACGTCGACGCGGCCGTCAGCGCCGCGCGCGTCGCCGCCGCGGCCTGGGGGCAGACCTCGCCGCTGGTCCGCATGCGCGCCCTGATGCGCCTGCGCGACCGTCTCGACGAGCGCCGCGAGGAGATCGCGCGCCTCGTGACGCTCGACATGGGCAAGACGATCGACGACGCGCGCGGCGAGGTCGGCCGCGGCATCGAGTCGGTCGAGGCGGCGTGCGGCGCGCCGCACCTGCTCAAGGGCGAGAACCTCGCTGGCGTCGCGCGCGGCGTCGACGTCGAACTCGTGCGCGAACCGGTCGGCGTCGTGGCCGCGATCACGCCCTTCAACTTTCCCGCGATGATCCCGCTGTGGTTCCTGCCGTTCGCGGTCGCGACGGGCAACGCGGTGATCCTCAAGCCCTCCGAGCAGGACCCGCTCGCGAGCGAGCTGATCCTCGAGATCGTCGACGGCGTCGACGAGCTGCCGCCGGGCGTCGTCTCGCTCGTGCACGGCGCGCGCGCCGCCGTCAGCGGCCTGCTCGAGCACCCCGGCGTCGACGCCGTCTCGTTCGTCGGTTCGGCGGCGACGGCGCAGTACGTCGCCGAGACCGCGATCGCGCACGGCAAGCGCGTCCAGGCCCTCGGCGGCGCCAAGAACGCGCTCGTCGTGATGCCCGACGCCGACCCCTCCACGATGGCCGCGGGAGTCTGCGCGTCCGCGTTCGGCGCCGCGGGCCAGCGCTGCCTCGCGGGGTCGATCGCCGTGCTCGTCGGCGAGCGTGCCGAGCAGCAGCGCTCGCTCGAGCTGATCCTCGCCGCCGCGCGTGAGCTGCGCGTCGGCGACGGCGCCGACCCCGCAGTCGACGTCTGCCCGCTCGTCTCACCCGCCGCGCGCGAGCGCGTCGAGGGCGAGATCGCGGCGGCGCTGGAGGAGGGCTGCGAACTCGTGCTCGACGGCCGCCAGGGCGGCGGCGCCGGCGGCGCCGAGCTCGGCCCGACGATCGTCGACGGCGCCGCGCCTGACTCGCGCATGATCCGCGAGGAGATCTTCGGGCCGGTGCTCGCGCTCGCGCGCGCCGAGAACCTCGAGGGCGCGCTGGAGCTCGTAAACGCGTCTCGCTACGGCAACTCGTCGGTGATCTTCACCTCGAGCGGCGGCAGCGCGCGCGAATTCCGCGCGCAGGTGCAGGCCGGCATGGTCGGCGTGAACATCGGTGTCGCGGCGCCCGTGGCGTGGTTCCCGTTCGCCGGCTGGAAGGACTCGTTCGCCGGCGACCTGCACGCGAACGGCCACGATGCGTTCGACTTCTACACGCGCCGCAAGGTGATCACCAGCCGCTGGTAGCGGCCGCCCCGACCAGCGTGGCGACCGGCTGCTTCATCTCGACGGGCCAGAGCCTCGCTGAGGCCCGTGACCGCCTGCTGCTCGCCGAGTCGCTCGGCTACGACGCGGCGTACGTCACGCAGGTCGCGGGCCGCGACGCACTCACGGTGATCACGGCATACGCGCTCGAGAGCGAGCGGATCCGCGTCGGCACCGGCGTCGTGCCGATCTACACGCGCACGCCGGCGACGATGGCGCAGACGGCGGCGACGATCGACGAGCTGTCCGGCGGGCGCCTGAACCTCGGCCTCGGCGTCTCGCACCGGCCCGTGGTGGAGGCGTGGCACGGCCAGACGATCGAGCGGCCCGTGACCGAGATGCGCGAGTACGTGGCGATCGTACGGGCGATCCTGCGCGGCGAGGAGGCACCGGCGGGAGCGAAGTGGAGCACCTCGTTCCGCCTCGCCGGCCTCGAGCCGCGGCCGCAGATCCCGATCTACCTCGCGGGCCTCTCGCCCGCCATGCTGCGCCTCGCGGGCGAGGTCGCCGACGGGGTCATCCTCTGGCTCTGCAACTCCGCCTACGTCGAACAGGTAGTCGTGCCGTCCGTGCGCGAGGGCCGCGAACGCGCGGGCCGCTCGCTGGAGGGCTTTGACATCGTCGCCGCCGTCCCGTCCGCCGCCACCGAAGACGTCGCGTCGGCCTACGCGCGCCTCAGGGGCGACGTGCTGCCCTACTTCGGCCTGCCCTTCTACCGCGCGATGCTCGAGCGCGCCGGCTTCAAGGGCGACATCGAAGCCTTCGACGCCGCCGCGGGAAGCGGCGAGCTCGCGGCGATGCGCGACGCGATCTCCGACGAGTTCCTGGACTCCCTCGCCGCCGTCGGCGACGCGGGAGCGGTCGCCGCGGGCGTGCGGCGCTACGCCCAGGCGGGCGCTCTCTCGCCCTGCGTCAGCCCGATCGCGGGCTGCGACTTCGACGCCACGCTGCGCGCCGGCCTGGGTTGATGTCGGCTTTATGTCGCGCGCCAGAATCGCATAGGTAAGCGATGCTCGTCCTTGTCGTCTTTGCCCTTCTGGCGGGCGCTGGCACCGCCCTCTCGCCGTGCGTGCTGCCGGTCCTGCCGGCACTGCTCTCCGCGGGCAGCGTCGGCGGCAGGCGCCGCCCGCTCGGCGTCGTGATCGGCCTCGCGGTCACGTTCACCGTCACGATCGTCGGGCTCGCGAGCGTCGTCGGCGGCGTCGGACTCGGCGCCGACCCGCTGCGCTGGCTCGCCGTCTTCGTGCTGCTCTGCTTCGGAGCGGTGATGATCGTGCCCTCGCTCGCGGCGCGCGTCGAGGCGCCCCTGTCGCGCGTGGCACGCTTCGGCCCGCGCTCCACCGGCGACGGGTTCCGCTCGGGCCTGGTCGTCGGTGGCGCGCTCGGCTTCGTCTACACGCCCTGCGCGAGCCCGGTGCTCGCGGCGGTCATCTCGGTCGGCGCCGCGACGGGGCGCACGATCCCGATCGCGCTCGCCTACGCCGCGGGCTCCGCCGCGGTGCTCCTGGCGCTCACGCTCGGCGGCCGCCGGCTGATGGAGCGCGCGCGGCGCGCCGGGCGCGGCCCCGCGGTGCAGCGCTTCCTCGGCGCCGTGATGATCGCCACGGGCATCGCCATCGCGACGGGCGCCGACGTGAGCTTCGACCAGCTGATCGCGCAGCACATCCCGAACGTCAACCTCACGGCGGGGCTGGAGTGCTCGAACACGATCACCGACCGCCTCGACGAGATCACGGGCCGCAAACCCCGCTTCCGCGCCGCGAACGGCTCCTCCTCCTGCGAAGGGTCGAGCAGCCAGATCCACATCGCGGGACAGAGCGCGAGCCAGGCGACCCTGCTCGCCGACGCCTCGCAGCTGCCGGCCCTCGGCGCGGCGCCCGAATTCACGGAAACCGAGGACTGGTTCAACACCCCCGGCAACAAGTCGCTTTCGATCACGGGGCTGCACGGCCGCGTCGTGCTCGTCGACTTCTGGACGTACACGTGCATCAACTGCATCCGCACGCTGCCGTACCTGAAGGCGTGGTGGGCGGCGTACCACAACGAGGGCCTGACGATCGTCGGCGTCGAGACACCCGAGTTCCCGTTCGAGAAGGAAGCGGCGAACGTGAGGAGCGCGATCGAACGGTTCGGCATCAAATACCCCGTGGTCCAGGACAACAACATGGGCACCTGGAACGCCTACTACAACGAGGTCTGGCCCGCCGACTACCTGATCGACGCGCGCGGCCAGGTCCGCTACACCGCCTTCGGCGAGGGCGAATACGGCAAGACGGAAACGGCGATCCGCGCGCTGCTCGCCGAATCGGGCCACGCCGTCGGCGCGCACGCCAAGCCGCGCGGCGTGATCGTGCCCTCGCTCTCCACGACACCCGAGACCTACCTCGGGACCGACCGCGCCGAACGCTTCTTCGCGGGTCCGTTCAGCGGCCGCCACGAATACGGCGTCGGACATCCAGAAGCGCTGCCGCTGAGCCACTTCGCCTACAGCGGCGACTGGACCATCGGCGGCCAGGCCGCCAAGGCCGAAGCCGGCGCGGGCATCGAAGGCGAGTTCCAGGCGCGCCACGTCTACCTCGTGCTCAGCACGCCCCATGAAGAGCCGCTGAAGGTGCACGTCCTGCTCGACGGCAGGCCGATACCGGCCAAGGACGCCGGCGCGGACGTCCACCACGGCGTCGTGACGGTGCGCCGCGAGCGCCTTTACAGCCTCGTATCCCTGAGCGGCGACAAACGCGGCCGGATCGCGCTGAGCTTCCAGCCCGGCGTCGTCGCCTGGGACTTCACGTTCGGCTAGCCCGCTCCGTTCCGGCGCGAGTGCGTCCGCCTAGAATGGGGCCATGGACGGCGCGGGAGCGCAATCTGAGACCCGCAGCTGGCTGCGCTGCTACCGCTGCTGGTCGCGGGAACTGGAGGTCCAGGTCCACTACGAGGGCATCCACAAGATCGACCCCGAGACCGGCGAGCGCTCCGAAGTCGTCGACGAGCTGCAGGAGGCCGTCGTGCAGTGCCTGGACTGCATGCACGACCAGCCGCACCTCGGCTTCAGCAACGGTCGCGTCGAGCCGATCGAGGACCGCTGGGAACGGATGATCGTCGGCACCCCGTGGGTCGCCTCGTGCACCGTGACCGTCGACGCCGACGAGGTCGAGAGCTGCTCGGGCCCCGAGGCGGGCGAGTCGCTCTCCTACGCCGCGCTCGGCGACGAAGGGGTGCGCGAGTTCTTCACGCACGTGCGCTTCCACAAGCACGACGACGAGAACCGCATCACGGTCCACCTGCTCGTCGAGCTCTACGCGCGCTCGCTTGAGGAGGCCACCGAGGTGCTCGAGGACGCCGCCCGCGGCGTCCTCACGATCACCTCACTGGCCGAGGAGTCGCGCCCGCCGGCCGCGACGGGCGAGATCCACGGCCACGACTAGCTCAGGCGAGCCGCTGCTCGAGCGCGTCGAGCTGCGCCTCGAGCTCCGGCGGCAGGTTCTCGAACTGCGCGAAGTGCGCGCGGAACGCCGGGATCTGTTCGCGCCACGCGTCCACGTCGACGCGCAGCAGCTCCGCCATGTCCTCTTCGGAGACGTCCAGGCCGCTCGTGTCGATCCCCTGCCGGCCGACGGGCGGGATGCGGCCGATCGGAGTGTCGTTCGCGTCGCCGTGGCCCGCGCAGCGCGCGAAGATCCACGCGAGCACGCGCGAGTTGTCGCCGTAGCCGGGCCACAGGAAGCGGCCGTCCTCGTCCTCGCGGAACCAGTTGACGTAGTAGATCTTCGGTAGCTGGGCGCCCTCGCGGCGGCCCGTGCGCAGCCAGTGGGCGAAGTAGTCGGCCATGTTGTAGCCGCAGAAGGGGAGCATCGCGAAGGGGTCGAAGCGCAGCTCGCCGACCTTGCCGGCCGCGGCTGCCGTCTTCTGCGAGGACATGATCGCGCCCATGAAAACGCCGTGCTCCCAGTCGAGCGATTCGGTGACGAGCGGCACGACGGAGGCGCGACGGCCGCCGAACAGCATCGCGTCGATCGGCACGCCGGCGGGGTCCTGCCACTCGGGCGCGATCGCGGGGTCCTGCTCCGCGGGGGCGGTGAAGCGCGCGTTGGGGTGCGCCGCCGGCGTCTCGGAGTTCGGCGTCCAGTCGTTGCCGTGCCAGTCGATCAGGTGGTCGGGCTTCTCGCGCGTCATGCCCTCCCACCACACGTCGCCGTCGTCGGTCTTCGCGCAGTTGGTGAAGATCGTGTTCCGCTCGATCGTGCGGATCGCGTTGGGATTGGTGTGCTCGCCGGTGCCGGGCGCGACGCCGAAGAAGCCCGCCTCGGGGTTGATCGCGTACAGCCGGCCGTCGGCGCCGAACTTCATCCAGGCGATGTCGTCGCCGATCGTCTCGGCCGTCCAGCCCGGCAGCGTGGGGATCAGCATCGCGAGGTTCGTCTTGCCGCACGCGCTGGGGAAGGCACCGGTGATGTACTTCACCTCACCCTCGGGCGAGGTGAGCTTCAGGATCAGCATGTGCTCGGCGAGCCAGCCCTCGTCGCGCGCCATCACGGACGCGATGCGCAGGGCGAAGCACTTCTTGCCGAGCAGCGCGTTGCCGCCGTAACCCGAGCCGAAGGACCAGATCTCGCGCGTCTCGGGGAATTGCACGATGTACTTGTTGGCGGAGTTGCAGGGCCACGCGACGTCTTCGACGCCGTCGCCGAGCGGCATGCCGACGGAGTGCAGGCACGGCACGAAGGTGCCGGTCTCGCCGAGCACCTCCAGCGCGCCGGCGCCCATGCGCGTCATGATCCGCATGCTGACCGCGACGTACGTCGAGTCGGTCAGCTGGACGCCGATGTAGCTCTTGTCGGAGCCGAGCGGGCCCATCGAGAAGGGCACGACGTACATCGTGCGGCCCCGCATCGAGCCGCGGAACAGCTCGGTCAGCGTCTCGCGCATCTCGCGCGGATCGGCCCAGTTGTTCGTCGGGCCGGCGTCCTGCTCACGCTCGGAGCAGATGAAGGTGCGGTCCTCGACGCGCGCGACGTCGCCGGGATCGGAGAGGGCGAGGTAGGAGTTGGGGCGCTTGGCTTCCGAGAGCCGCTCGAACGTGCCGGCGTCGATGAGGCGCTGGCAGAGCTCGTCGTACTCCTCCGCCGAGCCGTCGCACCAGTGGATCGCCTCCGGTTCGGCGAGGTCCGCCATCTCCTGCACCCACGCGAGAAGGCGCTCGTTTGTGGTCGGGGCGGAGGCAGTGGTGTTCATCTTCGGACTCCTCGCTGCAGGGGGGGGACTATGGCGGTGCGGGTCAGACGGGGCGAGTGTGCCGGGGCCCCGAACTGAAAGACGCCCTCTGCGGGCGCCCCAGGGTAGGGTACCGCACGCCGCTAGGCCGGGTCCGGGCCGGGCTCGCGGCGGGGCACGAGGACCAGGCGCTTGAACTCGGCGACCAGCACGCCGTCCTGGTTGCGTACGCGCGTGTGGACCTTGACGGTGCCGCGGTCCGGCTTGGAGGTCGACTCGCGCTTCTCGAGCACCTCGGATTCGCAGTACAGCGTGTCGCCGTGGAAGACGGGCGCGGGGTGGCTGAGTTCTTCGGTCGCGAGATTCGCGATCGCCTTGCCGCTGACGTCGCTGACCGACATGCCGAGCGCTAGCGAGTAGACGAGCGGGCCGACGACGACGTTGCGGCCCTGCTGCGACTGCGCCGCGTAGACGTCGTTTATGTGCAGCGGATGGTGGTTCATCGTCAGCAGGCAGAACAGGTGGTCGTCGGCCTCGGTGACGGTCTTCGCCGGCCAGTGCTTGTAGACGTCGCCGACCTCGAACTCCTCGAGGTAGCGGCCGTACGGGTGGGCGCCGCTCGCCTCGCGTGCGGCCTGGTCGGTCTCGACGGCGGTGGTCTGACTCATGTTTCTCCTTGTGGGGCTTTGCGGCCATGACTTTAGAGGTCTGGCCGCTCCGCCCACGGCGCGTCGCTACGGTTCAGGGCGCCGACAACCTAGGAGAAGACGTTGAAAAGCCCCCGTGATTTCCTCAAGCCGCTAGCGATCGGCGCGCCCGAGCCCGCGCGCGAGATCCCCTTCAAACCGTCCCGGATGATCCACTTCCTGGACTTCTCGAACGAGAAGATGGTCGCCAAGGTGCCCGAGATCGCGCCGACCGTGGACATCCTCCTCGGCAACCTCGAGGACGCCGTTCCCGTGGACCGCAAGATCGCGGCGCGCGAAGGCCTGATCAAGGTCGGCAGCGAGATCGACCTCGGCGAAACGCAGCTGTGGACGCGCGTCAACGAGCTCGCCTCGCCGTGGGTGCTGGACGACATCACCGAACTGGTGACGAAGATCGGCGATCGCCTGCAGGTGATGATGATCCCCAAGGTCGAGGGGCCGTGGGACATCCACTACGTCGACCGGCTGCTCGCCCAGCTCGAGGCGCGCGCGTCGCTGGAGCGGCCGATCCTGATCCACGCGATCCTCGAGACGGCTCAGGGCGTCGCGAACCTCGAGGAGATCGCCTGCGCGTCGCCGCGGATCCAGGGCATGAGCTTCGGTCCCGCCGACCTCGCCGCTTCGCGGCGCATGAAGACCACGCGCGTCGGCGGCGGCCACCCCGGCTACCGCACGATCGCGGACCCCGACCCCGACGACCCCGACGCGCCGCGGGCGAGCTATCAGCAGGACCCCTGGCACTACTCGATCGCGCGCATGGTCGACGCGTGCACGGCGGTCGGCGCGCTGCCGTTCTACGGCCCCTACGGCGACATCCGCGACACCGAGGGCTGCGAAACGCAGTTCCGCGCCGCTTTCCTGCTCGGCTGCGTCGGTGCGTGGTCGCTGCACCCGGCGCAGATCGCGATCGCGAAGAAGATCTTCTCCCCCGAGCCCGAGGAGGTCGCGTTCGCGAAAAAGGTGATCGAGGCGATACCCGACGGCCGCGGCGTGCACATGATCGACGGCAAGATGCAGGACGACGCGACGTGGAAGCAGTGCAAGGTGATGGTCGAGCTCGCGGAAATGCTCGCCCGCAAGGAACCCGAGCTCGCCGCCGCGTACGGCCTTTGACGCCTGACGCCGCCGCCGTCGTCCGCCTTGTAGGCTTGCGCGCCGCATGAGGTTCTACGAGTTCGAGGCCCGCGAGATCGTGCGTCGCGCGGGCATCCCGGTCACCGACTACGGCTACGCCACCGACGCGCAGCAGGCGCGCGAGACGGCGGAGCGGATCGGCGGGCCCACGGTGATCAAGTCGCAGGTCCTCTCCGGCGGCCGGATGAAGGCCGGGGGCGTGAAGTTCGCCGACACGCCGCAGCAGGCCGAGGCCTACGCGCGCGAGATCCTCGCGCTCGAGATCGGCGGTCACATGCCGCGCGGCGTGCTCGTCGACCCCCGCGCCGAGGTCGAGCAGGAGTACTACGCGGGCGTCGTCTGGGACGGCATCCGAAAGCAGCCCGTGATGATCTTCTCCCCCGTCGGCGGCATCGACATCGAGCAGGTAGCCGCGGAGCAGCCCGACAAGGTCGGGCGCCGCCACTTCTCGACGATCCTGCCCTTCTCTGACTTCATGGCCAAGGAGGTGATCGCGTCCACCGGCGTGAGCGGCCAGGCGCTGAACCGCCTCGTGCCGATCCTCACGCGCCTGGCGGCGCTGTTCGTCGAGAACGACATGATTCTCGCCGAGATCAACCCGCTCGGCCGTCTCGCCGACGGCTCCTTCGTCGCGCTCGACGCCCACATGGACATGGAGAACGAGGCGCGCGGGCGCCACCGGGCTCTCCTGACCGAACTCGGCGTCGGCGAGGAGGAGACGCGCCAGGCGCGCGAGCCGACCCCGTTCGAGCTCGCGGGCGAGCAGGTCGACGCGCAGGACCACCGCGGCGTCGCAGGCAACGTCACCGAGTTCGACGGCGACCTCGGCCTCGTGATCGGCGCCGGCGGCGGCTCGCTGACGCTGTTCGACGCGGTGCGCGCCCACGGCGGGCGGCCCGCGAACTACTGCGAGATCGGGGGCAACCCGTCCGTCAGCAAGGCGTGCGGCCTCGCCAAGCTCGTCCTCTCCAAGCCCGGCGTGGACAAGATCGCGGTGATGATGTCGATCGTGTCCAACACGCGCGTCGACATCGTCGCGCGCGGTGTGATCAAAGCGTGCCTCGAGCTCGACTACGACCCCGCCGAGAAGATCGCGATCTTCCGCATCCCCGGGGCGTGGGAGGAGGAGGGCTTCAAGATCCTCGAGCGTTACGGCGTCGACTACGCCGACCGCTCGGTGTCGCTGAACGAGGCGGCGCGCCGCGCCGTCGAAAAGATCCAGGGTCCCGGCTGATGTCGATCCTGATCGACGCCGACACCACGTTCATCGTGCAGGGCATCACCGGCCGCGAGGCCGTCAACCTGACGCGCGAGTGCCTGGACTACGGCGCCGGCGCGAAGGTCGTCGGCGGCGTCACGCCCGGGCGCCTGGGGCGCGAGGTGCACGGCGTGCCAGTGTTCGACACCGTCGCGCAGGCCGTGGAGCACCACGGAGCGCCGATCAACGGCTCCGTCGTCACCGTGCCGCCCGCCTTCACGCGCGACGCCGTCTTCGAGGCGATCGAGAACGGCATCGAACTGATCGTCATCGTCACGGAGCGCATCCCGCGCCGCGACGTCGCGCAGATGGTGGAGCTCGCGGCACTGCGCGGCTCGCGCATCATCGGACCGAACTGCCTCGGCCTGATCGTCCCCGACGTCGTCAAGATGGGGGGCATCGGCGGGCCGGCGAAAAACGCCGCACAGGCGTACAAACCCGGTCCGATCGGGGTCATCTCGCGTTCGGGCGGGATGACGACCGAGATGTCGTCGACGCTCACCGCCGCCGGGCTCGGCCAGTCGACGGCGGTGTCCATCGGCGGCGACGCGATCATCGGCTCCACCTACGCCGAACTGATGCCGCTCTTCGAGGCCGACGATGAGACGAAGGGCATCGTGATCTACACCGAGCCGGGCGGCCGCATGGAGGCCGAGCTCGCGCGCTGGGTGCAGCAGGCACGCTCGCGCCTGCCGATCGTGGCGTTCATGGCGGGGCGCTTCATGGACGAGATGCCGGGCATGAGCTTCGGCCACGCCGGCACGATCGTCGAAGGGCGCGAGGACACCGCCTCGGAGAAGATCGCGCGGCTCGGGGCGGCCGGCATCTCGGTCGCCGAGCGGATCGAGGACATCCCGGCGATGATCGGCGAGAAGATCGCACAGGGCGGCGGGGCGTGAGGGCCGACGGACTCTTCATCGCGGTCGAGGTCGACGACGCGCTCGCCGCGGACGCGGCGGTCGCGGCGCGCCTCGCGGAGGTCTGCCCGGTCGACATCTTCGCCGCCGCCGACGGGCACCTAGAGATCGTCGCGGAGAACGTCGACGAGTGCGTGCTCTGCCGCCTGTGCCTGGACGCCGTTCCCGACGGCGTCTCGGTGCTGCGTCTGTATTCCGACGGGGAGCCGCTCTAGCCCTTTCGCGCGGGGCGCGCGCGGGCTATCTTCCAGTTGCGATGAAGGAAAACTTCTCGCTCATCGTGATGGTCCTCTTCCTGCTGGGGTCGCTCGCCTTCCTCGCCCAGCAGCTCTCGGCGTACCACTGACGCGCGCCGGCAGCGGCGCTAGTGGCGCCGGGCGCGGCGCAGGTTGTCGCGTTCCTGCTGCGCTTCGACGACTTTGCTGATCAGCCGCAGGTGCTGTTCGGGGCCCGCGGCCTTGGCCTGCCCGTACATGAAGGCCTCGACCCAGTCCGGCACCTTCCCCTCGACGGCCATGACGTTGAAGAAGGCGCGCTGCATTTCGACGCGCACGCGGGCGTCGGGGGCCGCGTCGTGCGTGACCTTCACGCCGGGGAGCTCGAGCCGGTACTGCTGCAGGTCGCCGCGCCCGCGGAGGTCCACGCCGACGACCATCTTCAGCTGCTCGAGCGCGGGCACTTCCTCCAGGAAGCGTGTGGTGGCCTGCTCGATGAGGCTTTTGGCGTCTTCGGACATGTGTCGCCGCGACGCCCCGTCGCTCAGATCTTGTTCCGCTGCAGGAGCTTGCGGCCGATCACCATGCGCTGGATCTCGGAGGTGCCCTCGCCGATCAAGAGCAGCGGCGCGTCGCGGTAGAGGCGCTCGATCTCGTACTCCTTCGAGTAGCCGTAGCCGCCGTGAATGCGGAACGACTCCTCGACGCAGAAGCGACCCGCCTCGGATGCGAAGAGCTTGGCCATGCCGGCCTCGAGGTCCGAGCGCTCGCCGGCGTCCTTCAGGCGCGCCGCGCGGCGCGTCATCAGGCGCGCGGCGTCGACCTGGGTCGCCATGTCGGCGAGCTTGAACTGGATCGCCTGGTGCTCGGCGATCGGCCGCCCGAACGTCTTGCGCTCCTGGCTGTAGCGCAGCGCGAGCTCGAGCGCGCGCTGGGCGATGCCGACGCCGCGCGCGGCGACGTTGACGCGCCCCACCTCGAGCGCGTCCATCATCTGCGCGAAGCCGTTGCCGGCGCCCGCCTCCTCGCCGCCGAGGATGTTCTCGGCCGGGCAGCGGTAGCCGTCGAACACGAGCTCGGTCGACTCGACGCCCTTGTAGCCCATCTTCTTGATCTGGGGCGGCACGTTCAGGCCCGCGTAGGCGCCGGTGTTCTCGTGCGCGCCGGGCTCCTTCTCGGCGATGAAGCACGTGAAGGCGCGGTGGCGCGGCTCGGCGTCCGGGTGCGTCTTCACGAGCACGAAGACGAGCGCCGCGCGGAGGCCGTTCGTGACCCACATCTTCTGGCCGTTGATCTCCCAGTCGCCGTCGTCGAGCTTGCGCGCGGACGTTTTGATCGCCTGCACGTCCGAGCCGAGCTCGGGCTCCGAGAGCGAGAACGCGGCGCGCAGCTCGCCGGTCGCCATCTTCGGCAGGTACTTCTGGCGCTGCTCGTCGGTGCCGAACTTCATCAGCAGGTAACTGCCGATGAAGTGCGTGTTGATCACGCCCGAGATCGAGATCCAGCCGCGCGAGAGCTCTTCGACGATCATCGCGTACGTCGTCAGGTCGAGCCCCATGCCGCCGTACTCCTCGGGGATCGTCACGCCGAAGAGGCCGAGCTCCTTCATCTGCTCCACGATCGGCTCGGGGAAGCTGTCCTCGTGGTCGTAGTGCTCGGCGTTGGGGAGGATCTGCTCGTCGACGAACTGGCGCACCATTTCGGTGATCGCCTGCTGCTCGTCGGTCATCTCGGTGTACGGGGCTGCCACGGCCACTTGCTCTGCTCTCCAGGTTCTCGGTTACACGCAGCGTGCCGGCGGCGCTCGACGCGCGTCCGCCGCGGCGCACGACACAGGCGGAGCATACCGGCGCCCGCGCCGCGGCCGCGCGATCGCGCGGCGCCGCGCGCTATAGATGCCGGCCGATGAACTTCGCGACGGACGTCGTCGACGCAGCACCGCCCGGGCGTCTCGCGCTGGTCGCGATCGGCCGCGACGGCGAGCGCCGCGAGTGGACGTTCGGCGAGATCGGCGACGGCGCAGCGCGCTTCGCCGGTGCGCTCGCGTCGCGTGGCGTCCGGCGCGGTGACGTCGTCATGACACTGATCGGCAACCGCGTGGAGTGGGTTCTCGCTCTCGTCGGCTGCATGCGCTGCGGCGCGGTGGCGCTGCCGTGCACGGAGCAGCTGCGCGCGCACGATCTCGCGCTGCGCGTCCACGTCGCGCGACCGGCGCTGATCGTCGCCGACGAGCGCGACACCGCGGAGCTCGCGCGGGCGCTCGCCGGACTCGGCGGCGAGGCGCCCGCCGTGCTCACGGTCCCCGACGCGACGCTCCTGGAGCACGACCCCGCGCCGCCGGCCGGGACCGGGGACGGCGACCCGGCCCTGATCCTCTTCACGAGCGGGACGCAGGGCGAGCCGAAGGCCGTGGTCCACGGCGGGCGTTACGTCAGCGGCCAGGCCATCCAGGCGGGCTCGTGGTTCGCCCCGCGAGAGGGCGAGCTCGCCTGGTGTACCGCGTCGAGCGGCTGGTCGAAGTCGACGCGCAACGTCTTCATGGCGCCGTGGCTGCGGGGCGCCGCGGCGCTGATCCACGACGGGCGCTTCGACCCCGCCGAGCGCCTCGCGATCCTCGAGCGGGAGCGCGTCGCCGCGCTCTGCATGGCGCCGACCGAGTACCGCATGATCGCGGCGCGCGCATCGATCCCGCCGCTCCCGGCGCTGCGGACGATGGTCGCCGCGGGCGAGGCGCTCAACCCGGGGGTGATGCGCGAGTGGCACGCGGCCACCGGCGTGTGGATCCGCGACGGCTACGGCCAGACCGAGACGGGTGCGCTCACCGGCGTGCCCGAGCACGCGGCGCCGCGGCCGGGGTCGATGGGGCCTGCCCTGCCCGGAGTCGAGCTGTCCGTCGCGGACGGCGAGCTCGTGCTCGACCCGCGCAGCGACCCGACGTTCTTCCTCGGCTACCTCGACGAGGACGTGTGCCGGAACGCGGACGGGAGCTGGGCCGTGCGGGACCGGCGCGACGGCGGGCCGTGGCGCACCGGCGACCTCGTCGAGCGCGAAGCGGACGGCTGGCTTCACTTCGTCGGGCGCACCGACGACGTGATCGTGTCCGCCGGCTACCGCATCGGCCCGTTCGAGGTCGAGTCGGCGCTCGTCTCGCACCCCGCCGTCGCGGAGGCCGCGGCCGTCGCCGCGCCCGACGCCGAGCGTGGGCAGATCGTGCGCGCCGTCGTCGTCCTCGCCCCCGGCGCGCCGCCGGCTTCCGCCGCGCTCACGCGCGAGCTGCAGGAGCACGTGCGGGCACAGACGGCGCCCTACAAGTACCCGCGCGTCGTCGACTTCGTCAGCGAGCTGCCGAAGACGGCGAGCGGCAAGATTCGTCGCGCGGCACTGCGCTCCTAGAGCACGACGATCGCGTCGATCTCGATGCGTGCGCCGCGCGGCAGCGCGGCGACCTGCACGGCGGCCCGCGCCGGCGGCTGCTCGCCGAAGAACTCGGCGTAGACGTCGTTGACCGACGCGAACTCGCCGAGGTCCGTCATGTAGACGGTCAGGCGCACCGCGCTGTCGAGACCCGTCCCGGCGGCGCTGCAGACGGCCTGCAGGTTCGTGAGGCACTGGCGCGCCTGCTCGGCCGCGGTGTCGCCGACGAGCCGCTCCCCTTCGGCGTCGAGTGGAATCTGGCCGGAGCAGAAGAGCAGCCCGGCCGCGCGCACCGCGTGGCTGTACGGCCCGATCGCGGGCGGCGCCCCGGCCGCCCCGATCGCTTCGCGCACGTCCGCCATGCGCGGGACCCTACAACTTTCGTCCAGCGCGCCGCCCCCGTGGCGTAAGGGGACCGTGATCTGCCGACGCAACCGGTGTGCGGCTCGGGCGGCAGCGACGACAGCTTCCCGTGAACGGCGCGACGCGCCGTGTACGCCCGTATTCTCGCTATGTGCCGCCGAAAGTTCCCGCGCTCGCGGCGACCGTCGTACTCGCGGCGTCGCTCGTCTTCGCCGCCACGAGCTCTGCCGCGTCGCTGGCGCTCGCCAAATGCGCCGGCGGGTGGGAATGCGGCAAACTCACCGTGCCCGCGGAACGCGGCAGCGGCTCGACCCGCACCCTCGAACTCGGCGTCTGGCGGCTCAAATTCACCGGCGAGGCGGCGGCGGAACACAGCGCCAGCGCGGTCTTCGCCCTCGCCGGCGGCCCCGGCCAGGCCGCCGTGCCGCTACGCGAAGGGATGCGCGAGCTGATCGCGCCCGCCCTCACCGACCGCGACATGATCGTCATCGACCAGCGCGGCACCGGCGAATCATCGCCGCTGGACTGCGCGGGCCTCGCGGCCTACGCCGCGACGGAAATCGAGGAGATCGAGGACATCGAACGCTGTGCGCACGAAGTGAACACGATCGGCAGCTTCACGACCGCCGAATCGGTGCAGGACATGGAGGCGGTGCGCGCTGCGCTCGGCTACGAAAAACTCGTCGTGTACGGCACCTCGTACGGGACCAAGGTCGCGCTGAACTACGCGGAACGCTTCCCGAAAAAGGTCGAATCGCTGGTCCTTGACTCCGTCGTTCCGCCCGCCGGCGTGGAACCGTTCGACCTCGAATCCTTCAAAGCGGTCGCCGGGATGCTGGCCGAACTGTGCTCCCAGGGGCCGTGCCGGCGCTTCGCGCGCAACCCGGTCGGCGAACTCGCGACGCTCGCCTCGCGCCTGTCGCGCGCGGCGATCCTCGGCTCCTACACGAACGGTCGCGGCAACCAGGCGTTGACCGGCATGGACGCCGCCGGCCTGTGGGGCCTGCTTGAGGAAGGCGACCTCAACCCGGGGCTGCGGGCGCTGCTCCCGGCCGCTGTCCACGCCGCGCTCGCGGGGCACTACGGGCAGCTCCTGCGCCTGCAGGGGCTCGCGGACGGCGCCATCCCGACGCTGCCACGGAGCTCCGGCGGCGAAGCCGAGGTCGACGAGACGCTGTTCCTGGCGACCGACTGCGAAGAAACGCCGTTCCCCTGGTCCCGCTCGAGCGGCTACGCGTCGCGCCTGCAGGGCGTCGAAGGCGCGCTGCGCGCGATCCCGGCCGCTAGCTTCTACCCGTTCTCGGCGAAGGTGTCCGCGAGCAGCGGGCTGTTCAGTATCTGTGCGGCCTGGCCTGACGCGTCGCCGGCGCCGCCGGCGACGACGACACCGCCCGACGTGCCCACGCTGATTCTCTCCGGCGGCCAGGACCTGCGCACGCCCACCGCGAACGCGCGGGCCGTCGCGGCCGAGATTCCCGACGCGCAGCTGCTCGTCGTGCCCTTCACCGGCCACTCCGTGCTCGGCACGGACTTCTCCAAATGCTCCCACGACGCCGTCGTCGCCTTCTTCGCCTCGCAGCCGGTCCAGCCCTGCGGCCGCACCAGCGAGCCGTTCCCGCCGACGCCGCCGGCGCCCGAACGCGCGCGTTCGCTCGCGACGACGGCGGGGATCCGAGGGTTGCCGGGAAGGACCGTCACCGCGGCGCTCGCGACGCTCGACGAGCTCCGGCGCGAAGCGATCGCGGCGGTGTTCGCGAGCGACTCGCTGCTGCCGACCGGGACGTCGTTCGGCGGCCTGCACGGCGGCTACGCCGTCGTGCACCGCGGCTGGCTCGGGCTGCACGACTACAGCGTCGTGCCGGGCGTGGCACTGAGCGGCGTCGTCTCGACGTCCGGCCTCGTCTTCGAGAAATCGGTGCTGCGCATCGGCGGCAGGCGCGCGGCGCACGGCTCGCTCACCGTCACCGCGCGCGGGACGAGCGTGCGCGGGCGACTCGGCGGCCGGCGCTTCGACCGGCGCACGGCGGCCGCGAAGATCGCTGCGGCGGGGCGCGAACGCTGGCCCTCGCCGTCCGCGCGCTTCCTGGACGCGGCACGCGGCGAACGCTCGCCGTCCCCGCTGCTGCGCGGACCCAGGGCGGCGCGCAACGGACGCTGGCCCTCGTCGTCGGCGCGCTTCCAAACCTCTCACTGACGCGACTACGCTTGAGCGGTGACGAACGCCCTCGCCGGCGAGAGCTCCCCGTACCTGCGCCAGCACGCCGAGAACCCCGTCGACTGGCGGCCCTGGGGCCCGCAGGCGTTCGCCGCGGCACGCGAGCGTGACGTCCCCGTGCTCGTCTCGATCGGCTACTCCGCGTGCCACTGGTGCCACGTGATGGAGCGCGAGTCGTTCGCCGACGAGCAGACCGCGACGCTGATGAACGCGAACTTCGTCTGCGTGAAGGTCGACCGCGAGGAGCGGCCCGATGTCGACGCGATCTACATGGAGGCCGTGCAGAGCATGATCGGCAGCGGCGGCTGGCCGCTCAACGTGTTCGTGAGCCCGGACCAGCTTCCGCTCTATGGCGGCACCTACTTCCCGCCCCAGCCGCGGCCGGGAATGATCTCCTGGCGCCAGCTGCTCGTAGCGATAGCCGCGACGTGGCGCGACAGGCGCGACGAGCTGCTCGCCGGCGGCGAGCTGCTGCGCTCCCACCTCGCGGGCGGCGCCGTGCTCGAGCCCTCCTCGGCGCCGCCGGCCGAGGCGGCGCTCGACGCCGCGGTGGAGCGCCTGCGCGGCCAGTTCGACGCCGCCCACGGCGGCTTCGGCGGCGCGCCGAAGTTTCCCCAGACCCCGGTCCTCGAGTTCCTGCTCGCGCGCGGCGAGCGGACGATGGCGCTCGCGACGCTGCGCGGCATCGAGGCGGGGGGCATCCACGACCGTGTCGGCGGCGGTTTCGCACGCTACAGCGTCGACGACGCGTGGCGCGTGCCGCACTTCGAGAAGATGCTTTACGACAACGCGCTGCTCGCGCGCGCGATGCTGCACGGCTGGCAGGCGAGCGGCGAGCGCGCGCTGCTGGACGCGTGCCGCGACGCCCTCGACTGGGCGCTGGCCGAGATGCGCGACCCGTCGGGGGGCTTCTACAGCGCCCTGGACGCCGACTCCGAGGGGGCCGAGGGCGCCTACTACGTCTGGACGATCGAGCAGCTGCGCGACGCGCTCGGCGCGCTCGGCGCGGACGCGCAGAGCGCGATCGCGTACTTCCAGGCCACTGCCGAGGGCAACTTCAGCGACCCTCACCATCCCGCGCGCGGCCTGAACGTCCTCCAGGGGACGGGGCCGCGCCCGGACGAGCAGAGCTGGCGGCGCATTCGCGAGGCGCTCAAGCAAAGGCGCGACGGACGCCCCCGTCCGGCGCTGGACGACAAGTGCCTCACGGCGTGGAACGCGCTCATGATCGCCGCGCTCGCCGACGCCGGCGCGGCGCTCGGGGAGGAGCGCTACACGCGCGCCGCGACGGACTGCGCCCGCTTCATCCAGACGTCGCTGCGCGGCGCGGACGGGCGGCTGCTACGCGTCTGGCGCGACGGTCCCGGCGAGGTGCCGGCGTTCCTCGAGGACCACGCGCTGCTGCTCGAGGCGCTGCTGGTGCTCTTCGAAACGACGTGCGAGGAGCGCTGGTTCCACGACGCCGTCGCCGTCGCGCGCGACATGATCGAGCTCTTCGCCGACGTCGGCCGCGGCGGCTTCTACACCACCGGCAGCGACGCGGAACCGCTCATCGCGCGGCGCAAGGAGCTCGACGACACGCCGATCCCGTCGGGCCAGTCCGCCGCCGCGGCGGGCCTGATCCGCCTCGCGCAGCTCACGGGCGAGGCACGCTACGACGAGCTGGCCCGCGCGACGCTCGGCCCGCTGCGCGACATCGCGCCCGAACACCCGACCGCCTTCGGCCACGCGCTGCTCGCGCAGCACACCTACCTCGCTCCAGCCAAGCCGGTGGCGTGCCCCGTGCCCGTCACAGGATCGACAGGTAGCGCTCCAGCTCCCAGCTCGTGACCTGGACGCGGTAGTCGTCCCACTCCTGGCGCTTGATCTCCACGTAGCGGTTGAACGCATGCTCGCCCAGGGTGCGTAGCACGAGCTCGGACTCGGCCGTCAGCTCGATCGCCTCGCCGAGGCTCTCGGGCAGCTGCTCGATGCCGAGCCGGCGGTGTTCCTCCGGTGAGAGGTGGTAGAGGTTCTGCTCCATCGGCTCGGGCAGCTCGTACCCCTGCTCGATGCCTTCCAGGCCGGCCTGGAGCAGCACGGCGAACGTCAGGTACGGGTTGCACGCCGGGTCCGGGCAGCGCAGCTCCATCCGCGTCGCCATCTCGCGGCCCGGGTGGTACAGGGGCACGCGCACCAGCGCCGAACGGTTCCGGCGCGACCACGCGACATACGTCGGCGCCTCAAAGCCCGGCACGAGGCGCTTGTACGAGTTGACCCACTGGGCGAAGATCGAGCAGTTCTCGCGCGCGTGGCGCAGCTGGCCGGCGATGAACGCCTTGCCGACATCCGACAGGAAGTACTGGTCGTCGGCGTCGAAGAACGCGTTGCGCCCGTCGCGGAAGAGCGAGAGATGCGTGTGCATCCCCGAGCCGTTCTCGCCGAACAGCGGCTTGGGCATGAACGTGGCGTGCCAGCCGTACTTCATCGCGTACTCCTTGACCGTGATGCGGTAGGTCATGCAGTCGTCGGCCATCTTGAGCGCGTCGGCGTAGCGCATGTCGATCTCGTGCTGCGAGGGTCCGACCTCGTGGTGCGTGTACTCGACGTGGATGCCGAGCTGCTCGAGCGCGAGGACGGTCTCGCGGCGCACGTCCGAGCCGGCGTCGAGCGTCGTCAGGTCGAAGTAGCCGCCCTCGTCCAGCACCTCCGTCGAACGGGCGTCGCGGAAGAGGTAGTACTCGAGCTCCGGCCCCACGTTGAACGTGTCGAAGCCCATCGCCGCGGCGCGGTCGAGGGCGCGGCGCAGCACGTTGCGCGGGTCGCCCTCGTACGGCGTCTGCTCGGGCGTCGCGATGTCGCAGAACATCCGGCCGACGCCCTGCTCCCCGGGGCGCCACGGCAGCACGGCGAACGTCGACGGGTCGGGCAGCGCGATCATGTCCGACTCCTCGATCGCATTGAAGCCCGTGATCGACGAACCGTCGAACCCCATCCCGGCGGCGAACGCGTCGTCGAGCTCCGCCGCGTTGATCGAAAACGACTTGAGCTGGCCGAGGATGTCGGTGAACCAGAAGCGGATGAAGCGGATCTCGTGCTCGCGCACGAACTCCGTGACCTCCTCTGCGGTCTTCGGCGCGTCGCTCATCGCGCCCGAAACCCTAGACGACGCGCGCTGACGCGGGCCGCTGGCGTCAGTGGCCGGCGGCCTGGGCGACGAAGTCCGCGACCTGTTCCGCTTCCTTGCCCTCGTAGAGCAGCGCCGGCATCTGGCCGTTGCCGCGGGCGATGCCGTCCTCGACCGCTTCGAGGACGAGCGCGCGCTTGGCGGGGAAGCCGCCCGTCGTTTCGTTGCCGATCAGGTCGTCGAGGTTCGGGCCGATGCGCCCCATCGCCGCCGCCGCTTTGAGCGTGTGGCACGTCGCGCACGCTTGACCGAAGAGCACGCGGCCCTTCGTCGCTTCGGCGCTGAGGGTCAGGCCGCCGAGACCCGCCGAGGACTCGTCGGTTTTGTTTTCCGCGATGATCCACGTCGGCACCGCGATCGCGATCACCACGGCGACGATGAAGAAGGGGTAGGCGGCCCGGCTCACGGCCGGGGACGATATCGAGTCGGGGCGGCGCCAGGTACCGCGAACGGGGCCGCTCATCCGGCGCTACCCTCAGGCGTAGGTCATGCACCGAACCGCGGACTCGATCTGATGCTGCGGCGCGCACGCCTCTCGACGCTGCTCGCCGCGCTCGCCGGCGCCCTCGCGGCGATCGCGGCGCTCGCGGCGATCGCGGGCGCGGTGGGGTCCGGCCCCGTGCCACCGCAAAAGAAGCTCGCCGTCGCGATCCACGACGCGCTCGCCGGGGCCGGCAGCGTCCAGGGGGTGACGGCGAACGTCGCCTGGACGAACCGGCTGCTCGAAGGCGCGAGCATCGAGGAAGAAGGCCAGGGCGGCGGTCCCGCATCGAACCCGCTGCTGGCGGGCGCCCAGGGCCGCATCTGGATCGACGCGCACGGCGACTTCCGCCTCGAGCTGCAGTCGCAGGAAGGCGACGAGGAGCTCTACTGGGACGGCACCACCCTCTCCCTGTACGACGTGGCGTCCGCGACGATCTACCGCTACACGCCCCCGCCGGCTAAGGAAGGCGTCCGCCACCACTCCAGCGGCGTGCCGGCCGTCAAGCAGATCGAAGCGGCCCTCGCGCGCGTCGAGCACGGCGTCGCTCTCTCGGGCGCCGAGCCGGCTGACGTGGCCGGCCGCCCGGCGTACACGGTGCGCATCTCGCCGCGCGAATCCGGCAGCCTGCTCGCGGGCGCGGAGCTCAGCTTCGACGCCGAAAACGGCACGCCGCTGCGGGCCGCGGTGTACGCGACGTCCGGCAGCGAACCGGTGATGGAACTCGCGGCGCAGTCGGTCTCCTACGGCCCCGTTGCGGCATCCGTGTTCACGCTGTCGCCGCCGTCCGGCACCAAGATCGTCGACGTCCGCGCGCACGGAGTCCACGGCGGGCGCGCGCGGGGCGCGCGGCCGCGCGTGTCGCTCCACGGCAAGGGGATCGCCGCGATCGTCTCCGCCGAGGTCCGCGCCGGCCACTCCGAAGGCGCCGTGTCCGGCCTGCCGTCGGTGACGCTCGGGACGCAGCAGGCGCAGGAGCTCAAGACGGCGCTGGGCACGATCGTGACGTTCGTGCGCGGCGGCGTGCGCTACATCGCCGCAGGTTCGGACGTCCCGGCGAAGGTCGAGGCCGTCGCGCGTGGGCTCTGAGCGGGCCGACGGCGCGCCCCCGGTCCGCGCGTTCTCGCTCAGCAAGCGCTACGGCGACGTGCTCGCGGTCGACGCGGTCGACCTGACGGTCCAGGCGGGCGACATCTACGGCTTCCTCGGGCCGAACGGCGCCGGCAAGACGACGACGCTGCGCATGATGCTCGGTCTCATCACGCCGACCGCGGGCCACGCCGAGCTCTTCGGCCGCGACCCGATGCGCGAGGGCGCGCGGGCGCTGGACGGCGTCGCGGGTTTCGTCGAGGCGCCGCGCTTCTACCCCTACCTGACGGGCCGCCGGAACCTCGAAATGCTCGCGGCGCTGGACGGCGGCGATGCCGCCGAGCGCATCGACAGCGTGCTCGAGCTGGTGGAGCTCGCGCCGCGTGCCGTGCACCGCGTGGGCGGCTACTCGCACGGCATGCGCCAGCGGCTGGGCATCGCCGCGGCGCTGCTGCGCGCCCCGCGCCTGCTCGTCCTCGACGAGCCCGCGACCGGGCTCGACCCGGCCGGTATGCGCGACATGCGCGAACTGGTGCGGCGCCTCGCCGGGGAGGGGATAACGGTGCTGCTTTCCAGCCACCAGCTGCCGGAGGTGCAGGAACTCTGCGATCGCGTCGCGATCGTGAACCGTGGCCGCGTCGTCTACGAGGGCGCGCTCACAGAGCTGCGCCGTCGCGGCGGCGCCGGCTACCGCCTGCGGACCGACGACGACGATGCGGCGCTCGAGCTCGCGGCGGCGGCGCCCGGCATCGAGGATGTGCGCGCAAGCGACGGGGGGATCGCGCTCTCCGGCCAGGAGCAGGCGATCGCGCGGCTCTCGGTCGCGCTGGGGCGCTCCGGCGTGGCGATCCTCGAGCTGACGCCCGAGCTCGCGACGCTCGAGCAGCTCTTCTTCCGCCTCACGGGCGAAGAGAGCTCCGACGCCGGTGCCGGCGATGAGGTCGCCGCGCTGCGATGAGCGCCGCCGGAGCCCCCGCCGCCGCTCTGCCCGCGCACCGGCGCCGGCCGTCGACCGCGACCGTCTACGCCTGGGAGCTCCGCAAGCTCGCCCGCCAGAAGCGCGCCTACGTCGGCTTCTTCCTCGCCGCGCTCGTGCCCGTCATCTTCGTCGTCAGCCAGGGCATCCGCGGCCACCACGGCCACGGCCAGGCGGGGCTCTTCCTCGCCCAGGTGACGCAGTCGGGCCTTGCGACGCCGGTCGTGACGCTGATCTTCATGTCGCTCTTCCTGCTGCCGCTGATCGCCGCACTGGTCGCCGGAGACATCGTCGCCGCGGAGGACGGCAACGGCACGCTGAAGACGATCCTCACGCGCTCCGTCGACCGCGGGCAGATCTTCGCGGCGAAGGTCCTCGCGGCCGCGACATACGCGGCCCTCGCGGTCTTCCTCGCGGCGCTCGTCGCGACGCTCGCGGGCGTGATCATCTGGGGCTTTCACCCCCTGACGAGCCTCTCCGGCACGGTCGTCTCGGCGCCGAAGTCGCTCGCCCTGATCGCCGCCGCGAACGCCTTCTACCTGATACCGCTGTTCGCCGTCGTCTCGATCGGGATCCTGCTCTCGACGGTCTCGCGCAACAGCGCCGGCGCGGTCGTCGGCACGCTCGGCGTCACGCTCGTGCTCGCGATCGTCGGCTCGATCCCGGGACTCGGCGGCCTGCGGCCGTACCTGTTGACGACGCAGTACTCGGCCTGGCAGGGCCTGCTGCACACCCCGACGGACTGGACGCCGATCGTCGAATCGGTCTGGGTCTGCGCGCTCTACGCCGTGCCCTGCCTGCTCGCCGCGTACCTCGTGTTCCTGCGCCGCGACGTCGCCGGCGGCTAGTCAGGCGACGGGCTCGGCCTGCTCCTCGATCGCCGAGAGCGCGACCTCGCCCATCAGGCGCCGCGCCTCGCGCGCGTCGATCGGTCCCGCGCCCTGGCGGGCCGTCGACTCGGCGCCGCACGCGACGCCGAAACGAAGGCAATGGTCGGGCGCGCGGCCTTCGTAGCGCGCCGCGACGTAGCCGGCGAGGAAGGCGTCACCCGAACCGCGCGTGGCGGTCGCCTCGCGCGGCTCGATGCGCGCGCGCTTCTGTACCGGCTGGCCGTCGACGAGCAGCCGCGCCACGGCGCCGTCCGAGAGCGTGACGATCGCCTCGTGCGCCCCGAGGGCCGTGATCTCGCCGACGGCCGCGGCGATTTCGGCGTCGCCGGAGAACTCGTGGCCGACCAGCTCCTCGGCCTCGAGCAGGTTCGGTGAGACGACGTCGGGCTCGGCGCGCACGGCGTGGCGCAGGGGGTCGCCGTCGGTGTCGACGACTGTCGTGATGCCCGACCGCGCGACGTCACGGATGAGCGTCGCGTACAGCTCGGCGTCGGCTTCGCGCGGCAGGGAACCGGCGAAGACGACGATCGCGGCGCCGCGCGCGAGGTACGTCAGCTTGTCGCGGAAGAGCTCGATCTCGTGGTCGCTGACGGCGGGGCCGCGTTCGTTGATCTCGGTCTGCGTCCCGGTCGTGGGGTCCAGTACCGCCGTGTTGGTGCGCGACTCGTCGCGGATGCGCACGAAGTCGTTGAGGATCGACTCCTCGGTGAGCTGCTCGACGATCCGCGTGCCGGTCGCGCCGCCGGCGAAGCCGGTCGCGATGACGGGCTGCCCGAGCGCCTTCAGGGTGCGCGCGATGTTGACGCCCTTGCCGCCCGCGGTCGTGCGCTGGTCGACGGTGCGGTGCCGGCGGCCAATCGTGAAACTCGGCACGGTCAGCACCTTGTCGATCGCAGCGTTGAGGGTGACTGTGATGATCATGCGCCGTCTCCCCGGCCCGTGGCGCGTGGCCCGGGCCCCCACGAAGGCTAGCGCAGCCCCGTGCCGGCGCCCGGGCGCGCTCAGCTCTCGCCGAGCACTGCGCTCGCGAGCTCCCAGGCGCGTTCACGCAGTGCTTCCGCGGCGTCCCGCGCGGCTGTCGCCGGCTCACCACCGGCGCTGCGGTGGGCGTCCGCGATCGAGCGCGAGGCGCTGACCAGGCCGCCCGCGCGGCCCGGCTTGAAGGCCGCCGCGACATCCTCGACGCGGCCGCCCTGTGCGCCGACGCCCGGCAGCAGGAACGGCGCGGCGGGCATCAGCTCGCGGGCGCGCTCGAGCGCCGCGGGAGCGGTCGCGCCGACGACCGCGCCGACGTCCGCGAGACCGCTCGCCCCGGTGCCGTCCGCGCCCGCGCCGGCGGCGATCCGCGCGAGGCGTTCCCAAACCGTGCCCCCCTCTGCGAGCTCGAGGTCCTGGATGTCCGCGGCGCCCGGGTTAGACGTGCGGACGAGCAGCAGGACGGCGGCGCCGGCGGCCCGCGCGTTCGCGATGAACGGCGCGATGGCGTCCTTGCCGAGCAGTGGATTCACGGTCGCGGCATCGACGCCGAGGCCCGGCAGGCGGCCGGTCGGGGTGTCGGCGCCGCCGAAGAGCGAGCGCGCGTAAGCGTCCGCCGTGACGTCGATGTCGCCGCGCTTGCCGTCGGCGATGACGAGCAGATCGCGGTCGTGCGCGAGCTGCACGACGTCACCGAGCACCGTTCGCCCGCCGGCGCCGAAGAGCTCGAAGCACGCGAGCTGCGGCTTGACCGCGACGCACGCCGGTCCGGCGGCCTCGATCAGCGCCGCGCAGTGCAGCCGCAGCGCCTGCACCGGGTCGCCGTCGCTCTCCCACAACCCCGCGGGCGAGGGGTCGAGCCCGAGGACGAGCTGGGAACGGCGCCGCTCGACGCGTGCCGCGAGGTCGTCGCCGAAGGGGACCGCGCGCGCGTTCAGCGGCCGCGCACCGCGCCTTTCAGGCCGGTGCCGGCGGTGAAGCGCGGTACGCGCGAGGACGCGATCTGGATCGGCTCCCCGGTGCGGGGGTTCACGCCCGCGCGCGCGGCGCGCACGCCGACGTGGAATTTGCCGAAGCCCGCGATGCTCACGTCGCCGCCGTCCCCCAGGACCCTCTCGATCGTCTCCCATACGGCGTCCACGGCGCGCGTCGCCTCGCTGCGCGACAGACCGGCTCGGGAGGCGACCTCAACGGTGAGTTCAGCCTTGTTCACTGCGCCCATTCTCGCAGGAGACGCGGCGCTGCGCAGGGGCGAGGCGCCTTTGCGTACGCAACAATCAAGCGGTGGCCGCCAACCGCATCGCCTGGCTCGCGACGGTCCTGCTCGCGCTCCTCGTCGCGGGGTTGCTCGCCCTCGCGGGCTACGACGGTTACGCCTGGCTCGGCGTCGCCGTCGGCGCCTCGGCGGCGATCAATCTCCTCTAGCGGTCAGCGCGTCGCGTAGCGCCCGCGCGGCGCGGCCGCGGTGGCTGATCGCATCCTTTTCCGCCGCGCTCAGCTCGGCCATCGTCCGTCCGGGTACCTCGTCGGGCACGAAGATCGGGTCGTAGCCGAAGCCGCCACTACCGCGCCTGTGCGCCGCCATTGTGCCCTCGCAGCGCCCCTCGAACGTCCTCTCGCCGCCGTCGGCTTCGACGAGGGCGATGACGCAGACGTAGCGCAGCGCGCTGGCGGCCGGGACCTCCTCGATCAGCAGGGCGAGGTTCTCCTCGTCACTCGCGCGCTCGCCCGCGTAGCGCGCGGAGCGCACGCCCGGCCGCCCGCCGAGCGCCGCGGCTTCGATCCCCGAATCGTCCGCGATCGCCGCGAGCCCCGTCTGCTCGGCGGCGGCGCGCGCCTTGCCGAGCGCGTTCTCGGCGAAGCTCTCGCCGTCCTCGGGTGGCAACGTGACGCCCGCCGGCAGGGGCTCGAGCTCGACGTCGCCGAGCAGGCGGCGGAACTCGGCGAGCTTGTGCGGGTTCGCCGTCGCGAGGACGAGCCTCAGGGCGAGCCATCCTCGATGGCGGCCTGCTGCGCGGCGCGCAGCAGCTCGATGCCGTCCGCGGCGAGCGCGAGCAGCTCGTCGAGGCTCGCGCGCGAGAGTGGCGTGCGCTCGGCCGTGGCCTGGACCTCGACGAGCCCGCCGTCGCCGGTCATCACGACGTTGGCGTCGACCTCGGCGCGCGAGTCCTCGCTGTAGTCCAGGTCGAGCAGCGCTGCGCCGTCGACGATGCCGCACGACACCGCGGCGACCGAGCCGGCGAGCGGCGAGCGCTCGAGCGCGCCGTCGGCGATCAGCTTTCCGCAGGCCAGCGCGAGCGCGACGTACGCGCCCGTGATCGACGCGCAGCGCGTGCCGCCATCGGCCTGCAGCACGTCGCAGTCGAGGTAGATGGTCCGTTCGCCGAGCGCCTGGAAATCGATCGCGACGCGTATCGAGCGGCCGATCAGGCGCTGGATCTCAACGGTCCGTCCGTCGGGTCGCCCGCGTGTGACGTCGCGCTGGCGCCGTTCGCCCGTCGACGCGGGCAGCATGCCGTACTCGGCCGTCACCCAGCCGCGGCCCGCGCCGGTGAGCCAGCGCGGCACGCCGTCCTGCGCCGAGGCGGTGCAGATTACGCGCGTCTCGCCCGCCGAGACGAGCGCGGACCCCGTCGCCGTGCGCACGAAGCCGGGCTCGAACGTGAACGGGCGCAGCTCGCCCGCCGCGCGCCCGTAGCTGCGGGCCCCGTCAGGCGCCTTCTCTTGCGCGCTCGCCACGGGCGCCATCATTCCAGAGCGATACGGTCGACAGCGCCGTGCGCGCACTCGTCGTCTCGAACATGCGGGCCGATCCCACGCATCCCGGCCGTGGCTCCTTCGTCCGCGACCAGGTCGCGGCGCTGCGTGAGCTCGAGGGGGTCGACGTCGAGCTCTTCGAGTTCCCGCCCGGCGTGCGCGAGCTCGCCGGCGCCGCTCGCGAGGGTCGCCGGCGCGGGCGCTTCGACGTCGTCCACGCCCACTACGGCCTCACAGCGTGGCCCGCCCTCGCGGTCCGCGCGCGTCTGCGGGCCCTCACCGTCCACGGCAGCGACCTGCGGATAGCACGCACGCGACACGCGACCGCCGTGGTGCTGCCCGCGATCGGCCTGCTCGCAGCGACGTCCGCGGAACTCGCCGCGCAGCTGCCGACGAGCCGCGCGCGGGCGCGCGCACGGATACTGCCGTGCGGCGTCGACACGGGGCGCTTCGCCCCGCTCGAGCGCCGCGCCGCTCGCGAACGGATCGGGCTCGCCGTGGACCGTCCGCTGCTCCTCTTCCCCGCCGACCGCAGCCGCCCCGAGAAGCGCTTCGACTTGGCCGAGCGCGTCGCCCTCGCCTGCGGCGCCGAGCTCGTCGCGCTCGGCGCGACGCCGCCCGCCGAGCTGCCGCTGTGGATCAACGCGGCGAACGCGGTCCTCGTGCCGTCCGAGCGCGAGGGCTTCGGTCTCGCCGTGCTGGAGGCGCTCGCGTGCGACGTCCCCGTACTGGCGACGCCGGTCGGCGAGCACGCGGCGGCGCTCGCCGGCGTCGAGGGGTGCCTGTGCGCCCCGTTTGACGCCGATCGCTGGGCCGGCGTGGCGCGCGTCCACCTCGCGGCCGAGGATCCCCGCGTCGCCGGTCGCGCCGCCGCCGAGCGCTACTCGGCCAAGGTCATGGCCGGACGGGTGCTTGGCGCTTGGCGCGAAGCTCTCGGCTCGGTCTAGGATTCGGCCGGTGCACTCGTCGGGCGCTGTCGAGCGACACGATGTCGTCGTGGTCGGCGCCGGCGCGGCGGGGCTCTATGCGGCGCTGCGGGCGGCCGCCGAGGGCGCCGCGGTGGCGCTCGTGTCGGCCACGCCGCTCGCGCAGACGGCGAGCTACTGGGCGCAGGGCGGGCTCGCGGCGGCGCTCGCGGACGACGACAGCCCCGAGCTGCATCTCGCCGACACGGAGGCCGCCGGGCGCGGACTCGTGAGGCACTCGGCGGCGATGGTGCTCGTCACCGAGGCCCCCGACCGCGTGCGCTTCCTCGAGGGGCTGGGCATGCGCTTCGACGCCGACAGACACGGCCGCCTCGCGCTGGGGCTGGAGGGCGGCCACTCCGTGCGCCGCGTGGTCCACGCAGGCGGCAGCGCGACTGGCAGGCGCCTGGTGCGCCAGCTCTCGGCGCTCGCGGCCGAGAGCCCGCGCATTGCGGTGCGCGAGGGCGCGCGCGCGAGGGCCATCTGGGTCGCCGACGGGCGCTGCGCCGGCGTGCTGCTCGAGGACGGCCGGGCGCTGCGTGCGCGCGCGACGGTCCTCGCGACGGGCGGCGCCGCCGCGCTCTGGTCGCGCACGACGAACCCGCCCGGATCGCAGGGCACCGGCATGCTGCTGGCGCACCTCGCCGGGGCCGACCTCGCCGATCTCGAGCTCCTGCAGTTCCACCCCACCGCCGTCACCGGCGTGCCCGGCCGTGAGGGGTTCCTCATCACCGAGGCGATCCGCGGCGAGGGCGCGACGCTCCACGACCGGGACGGCGAACGCTTCGTCGACGAGCTCGCGCCGCGCGACGAGGTCTCGCGCGCGATCGCCGAGCGCCTCGCCGCGACCGGCGCGCGCTCGGTGGAGCTCGACATGACAGCGATCGACCCCGCGGCGTTCCCGAACGTCGTCGCGGCGCTGCGTGAGGCGGGCCTGGACCCGGCGCGCGAACGCGTCCCCGTGGCGCCCGCCGCCCACTACATGATGGGCGGCGTCGTCGTCGACCTCATGGCGCGCTCCTCGCTGCCGGGCCTCTACGCCGTCGGCGAGACGTCGTGCACGGGGCTCCACGGCGCAAACCGGCTTGCTTCCAACTCTTTGAGCGAGTGCATCGTGTTCGCCGAGCGCGCCGTCGCGAGCGCGCTCGCCGAGCCCGCGGACGGCCCGCTGGCGCCCGCCGCCGACTCGATCGAGCTCCCGGAGCTGACGCGCGAGATGCGCGAGCAGCTCTGGCAGCTCGCCGGCATCGTGCGCACCGGGGAGGGCCTCAGCGAGCTGCGGGCGAGCGCGCACCCGCTCGTGCGGCTCGTCGCCTCGTGCGCCCTCACGCGCCGCGAGAGCCGCGGCGCACACGCGCGGCTGGACTTCCCCGAGCGCGACGACTCGTTCGACGGGCGCCACGTCGTCGTCGACGCCACGGGCGCCGAGACCGTCACCGCCTGGCTCTAGCGCCCCGGGCGGGGCGACCGCTCCGATCGAGCGACACGCGTGTTCTTGGCTGTGGAGGTCAGTGAAGGTGCGCGCAGGGTCGGCCACGAAGGGCCGGCGATCGACGAAGGGCGCGTGCGCCCAAAAGGGATTCGACTTCATGTACCAGTTCAGTAGGGCCATTTACCGCGAGCTTTCGCCGCTGCTCAAGGAGCCGCCGTCCGGGACGGCACCGGACGCCTACCGGGTCGTGCTGCTGCGCGACTGCGAGCAGGCCGTGACGCGCATGGCGACGGACAGCCTGCACTTCGCCCACCCCGCGAAATCGCTCTTCTGCGACGTTCGCACCTACTTCCCGATGGCGGTCCAGGCGCGCGTCCTGGCCGTGATCGAACACTACATCGACCTCGCGCAGCGCTTCCTGGCGGCAAACCCCCACGAGGCCTTCAGCGCGATCTCCGACGCGCCCCCGAGCTGCCGCGCGACGACACGCAAAGGCACCCCGTGCATGCGCACCCCGCTGCCGCGGAACGGCTACTGCCCGTCGCACCAGCACCTCGCGGACACAGAGCACGGCGCGCTCGCCGCGTGACGTCGCGCGGCAGCGGGCCGCGCGATCGTGCACGATGACTTGATGGAGGCAGCGGAGCGCGTCGGCTTCATGGGGCTCGGCACCATGGGCTCGCGGATGGCGGCGAACGTGGCGTCGTCGGGCCGCGAGCTCATGGTCTGGACCCACACGCCGGGCAAGGCGGAGCGTTGGGCCGGCGCGCACGGCGCCGCGGTCGCCGGCTCGCCCGCCGAGCTTGCCGCGGCGTGCGACGTGCTCGTCACGATGGTCGTCGACGGCGCGCAGGTCGCCTCGCTGCTGCTCGACGGCGGCGCGCTCGACGGCGCGCAGCCGGGGCTTTTGTGCGTCGACATGTCGACGATCGATCCGCGCGACACGCTGCGGATCGGCGCGGCGCTCGCCGAGCGCTCAGTGAGGTTCCTCGACGCGCCCGTCACCGGTTCGGCGCCGCGCGCCGCCGACGCGACCCTGACGATCATGGCGGGCGGCGATCACGCGGACTTCGAGCGCGCCCTGCCGCTGCTGGAAACGATGGGCCGGACGATCGTGCACGTCGGGCCGCTCGGCGCCGGCGAGCGCGTGAAGCTGATCAACAATGCGCTCGCGGCCGCCAACGCCGCCGCGCTCGCGCAGGCGCTCGTGCTCGCGCAGGCGGAGGACCTCGAACGCGGTCCCCTGCTCGCGGTGCTCGCCGCCGGCTCGGGCGCCTCGACGATGCTCGCGCTGAAGGCCGAGCCGATGCTCGACGGCGACTACGAGGCGCTCTTCAAGACCGACCACATGCTGAAGGACGTCGCCCTCTGCCTCGCGCAGGCCGAACGCGCCGGCGTCGCATTCCCCGCCGCGGCGGACGCGCTGCGAATGCTCGAGCTGGCGCGGCAGCGCGGCTACGGTTCCGCGGATTTTGCGGCCATCTTCGAGGCCGCGAAGGACCCCGCGCCCTGACGCGAGAGAGCACTGGCCAGGCAGCCAGTCCGGCCGCCGGCCTGGGCGCAAAAAGTCGGGGTTTTGCAGGGCATTTGTGAATTTGTGCGGCTTTGCGTATGTTTAAGTCCTGCCGCGGCAAAAGGCGCGCCCCGGTGGGTCCATCGGAGCCACCACAACCCCCGATCCGCGAGGTTAAGCAGGTACATGCCGATTGCGTTCAGAGAATGGGCCGTGACGGTCCGCGCGCTCTCCGAAGGGGAGCAACTGCTCACGATCCGCCGCGCCAATCCGGCACGAGGCGACCGTCCGCTGCAGCTCCCCCACGAGCGGTTCTTCCTCTACCCCACGTTCGACCGCCAGCCCGGCGACCTCGTGCGCGCCTCACACCAGCCCGAGCTGCGGCGCGCCCTGGAAGAGGGCGTCTGGAGCGACGGCGAGCCGCCGATGCAGTCGTTCACCACCGGCGCTCCGATCCAGCAGCCCGACCGCGTGCGGATCCGCGCCTGGGCCGAAGTCACCGGCCAGTTCACGCTCTATGACCGCCGCTGCGTCGACGCCCTCTCCCCGTTCTGCGTCTGGACGCCGGACTACGCGACCAAGCGGCTCGGCTGGCGCGCCCACCAGCCGCTCGACGTGCTGCTGCTGCGCACCTACCGCATCCCGCGCCCGGTGACCGTGAAGGTGCGCGACGAGTACCTCGGCCCGGGGCCGTGGATCCAGCTGCAGCGCGAACTGCCGTTCGACGGCACGCCGGTCCTGTCCGACGGCGAGTTCGAGCGCGCCTCGGACGCGATCCGCTCGATCACCGCCCAGGACGAGCACGCCGTCCTGGTCTAGCCGCCGGCGGGCGCGAGCGCTTCGCGCGCCGCCTGGGCGCCAGAGCGCGGCACGAGGACGTCGCGCGCACCGGCGGCGAGGAAGTCGGGCACGTCCATACCCGGCGCGCGGCGCACGAGGCACGGGATCCCCTGGTCGAGCAGCAGCTGTTCGATCATCTCGGCCTCGGGCTGGCTGAGGGCCCGCACGACGCGGACCAGGTCGCCGTCGGCGTACTGGGGCTTGATGCGGCGCGCGCGACGGACACTGTCGGTCAGCCGGCGCGGGCGTTCCTGCGGCACGAGCGGCAGCGAGCAGCTTTCGCAGAAGCGCTCGTCCGGGGCGTGCAGCTCACCGCAGCCAGGACAGCGAAGCGCCGCGCCGCCGTCGCTCATGACGACGGCGCCTGAAGCGGCAGTTCGCGCACGGTGCCGCCCTCGATCAGGTACGAGCGCACCTCCGGCTCGCTGCCCGCGAGGCCGACGATGATCCACTCGACGCCGGGCCATCCGGCCGCGAAGTTGATGTCGGTCTGCGAGGGGTAGGGCGCGCTGCGTACGTGCGAGTGGTAGATGGCACCGAGGTCCAGCCCGTCGCCGTCGATGGTGTTGTACAGGTCGAGCAGTTCGCGCGGGTCGATCTCGAAACGCAGCGGGCTTTCGTGCACGTTGCGCGCGCGGTGCACCGCCACGGCTTGAGCGCCGTCGCCGTTGCTGCGCACCGCGACCACGCCGCAGATCTCGTTCGCGGGATCCTCGAGCGCGTGCGCGACGACGTCGTCGAGCAGCTGGGGCGAGATTTCCATGGCGCCAGCGCCGGGCCGGCTACCACCACACGGTGGCGTCGACGTTCTCGATCTCGTCGACGGGCCGCGTGTAGATGCCGCTCGACAGGTACTTCCAGCCGTCGTCGCAGACGATGAAGACGATGTTGCCCTCGTCCATCTCGTTGGCGATCCGCACCGCGATGGAGGCGATGGCACCGCTCGAGACGCCCGCGAAGAGGCCCTCCTGGTCGAGCAGGCGGCGCGTCCAGAGGATCGCGTCGCGGTTGGTGACGAAGATCTTGCGGTCGAGCAGCGAGAGGTCGATGATCGGCGGAATGAAGCCGTCGTCGAGCGAGCGCAGGCCCTGCACGGGCTCGCCCTGCATCGGCTCGGCGGCGACGATCTTCACCGCGTCGCCGAACGTCTCCTTCAGGCGCCTGCCGTTGCCCATCAGCGTGCCGCCGGTGCCAAGCCCGGCGACGAAGGCCGAGACCTCGTCGAGCTCTTCGAGGATCTCGACGGCCGTGCCGTTGTAGTGCGCGGCGGGGTTCGCCGGGTTGCCGTACTGGTAGGGCATGTAGTACGAGGGGTCTTCGGCGGCCATCTCGAGCGCCTTGGCCACGGCGCCGTTGGAGCCCTGGGCGCCGTCGGAGTAGACGATCTGCGCGCCGTACATGCGCAAGAGCTCAGTGCGCTCCGGCGTCACGTTGTCCGGCATGACCACTGTCAGCGGGTAGCCGCGGCGGCTGCAGATCATGCCGAGCGAGATCCCCGTGTTGCCCGACGTCGGCTCGAGCACGGTCGTGCCGCGGCCGATGGCGCCCTTCATCTCGGCGTCCTCGATCAGCGCGCGCGCCACGCGGTCCTTCACCGACCCGGTCGGGTTGCGCGACTCGAGCTTGGCCCAGATGTGCACGCCGCTCTTGGGCGAGAGTGTCTGCAGCTCGACGAGCGGCGTGTGGCCGATCGCCTGCACGAGGTTGCCGTAACGGCCCCCGCATGGTCGGTTACCTAGGCGCTCGACCGCCATTACTTCACGGAATATAGCGGTCCTGGTGGTCCGCGACGCCCAACCCCGCCGAGTCCGTAAACGCGGGCGTTTCGGTGCTCGAGACTCTCAGCATGCCGCTGACGGAAACGCCGGCCATAGTGGTCTTCGGAGAAGTTACGAGCGGCTCCTACGCGCCGCTGACGTTCACCGGGACGGCTGCGGAGAGCTTTACCGGCGGAGCGACGTGCGGCGAAATAGTCGGCAACAAAGCCGCGAAAGTCGTCAAGAAAGGCACGTTCAGCGGGTCGGCCGTCACTTTCGAACAGTCACGATGCCGGCGGGCGGGGGCGCCACGGAGTCGCCCCCGCCCGGCCGACGTGCGTTCAGCTCTTCGGCAGCACGTGCGCTTTGCGCACCGCCTTCGGGATCGCGAGTTCCATCGTGCCTTCGAGGATCGCGGTGTTGTTACCGGAGGCCGAAGGCAGGCCGCTGTCGAGGTTCACGACCGGGTCGATCACCGATTCGAGCAGGCCGCCGCAGCCCTTGGCTTCCGGCGCCGAGAACGCATTGTCGACGAGCTTGGTACCGGTGAAGCGGACGATGTTGCCTTCCTCGGCGACGGAGAGCGTCCCGTGCGAGCCTTTGATCGGCGAATTCGGCGACGGCGGGCTCGTCGTGCCCGTCGTCAGGTGCAGCAGGATCGGGGACGCGTCGGAGCCGATCTCGCACGTTTCGCCGAGCGTCGTGTTTTCGAGTTTCACCTTCAGCGGCAACTCGACCGCCGTGCCCGTTTCGTCGATCGTGTTTTCCGCGCTGAGGATGATCGACGACGGCGGGCCGGCGAGTTCGCTGCGCGCCGAGAGTTCACCGGCCACGCCTTCCAGGCCTTCGATGCCCGCCAGGCCACCCGGCACCGGCTCCGGTTCGCCGACGAAGGACTGCCCTTCGGTCGCCGGCACGAGCTGTTCCGACGACTTGCTGATGCCGCCCTGAACGGTCATCGGCTTGGTGATCGGGACGGACTTGCTGCCGAGCTTTACTTCGCCGCCGAGCGTCTTCGCGACGAGGCAGTAGTGCAGGCCTTTCGCTTTCGCCGGGCAGTATTTGAACTGTTCATACGCCGGGTTCGGCACCGACTTCGCCTGCGCGGGCGCTACGCCCACGATCGCGACAAGCAGCAGTGCTCCCGTGAGTGCTACTCCGCGGCTACGGCCGCGCATGGCTGCGTAACGCATTCAATTCCCCTTCCTTAAGAATTGCCCCTCTGGGGCGAGCGCGTTACCCGCTTACGCGAAAGGCTAAACCGAACGTGCCGCGACCTCAACGCGCGACGTCGAGCGTGCGCTCAGCCGCCGCCGGCCATCGCCGGCAGGATGACGAGCGTGTCGCCGTCGGCGACGGGCGTGTCCAGTCCCTCCAGGACGCGCACGTCCTCGTCGTTGAGGTACACGTTCACGTAGCGGTTCAGCTCGCCGTCGCCGGCGAAGATCTGCGCCTCGGTCGCGGGATGCGCGGCGGTCAGCGAGTGAAGGACCTCGCCGATCGTGGCGCCGTCGGCGCTGAGCTCGCGCTCGCCGCCGACGGACGCGCGCAGCACCGGTGGGATCTTGACGGTCGCCATCGTCGCCGGGCAGACTACCCGGCTGCCGCGCAGAACGCCTCGTAGTCGGGGAAGACTCCCATCTCCTCGTCGGCGATTTCGTCCGGGTCGCGCGAGCAGATCGGGCACTCGGGGTCGCGGTGCACCCTGACCTCGGTGAGCGTCGCGGCCAGGGCGTCGTAGAGCAGCAGCCGGCCGATCGCCGGTTCGCCGATGTTCAGGATCAGCTTCACGACCTCGGTCGCCTGCAGCAGGCCCATCGTCCCCGGCAGCACGCCGAGGACGCCGTTCGCGCCGCAGGACGGGGCTAGCTCCGCCGGCGGCGGCTCGCGGAAGAGGCAGCGGTAGCACGGGCCGTCGTAGGGCTTGAAGACCGACAGCTGACCGTCGAAGCCGAGGATCGAGGCGGAGACGACCGGGATCCGCAGGCGCACGGAGGCGTCGTTGAGCAGGTAGCGCGTCGGGAAGTTGTCGACGCCGTCGACGATCACGTCGTAACCCTCGATGATCTCCATGATGTTCGACGCGTCGATGCGCGTCTGGTAGCCGATCACCTTCACGTCGGGATTCAGGGCGCGGATCGTCTCGGCGGCCGAGTCGACCTTCGGCGTGCCGATGCGGTCGGAGTTGTGGATCACCTGGCGCTGCAGGTTGGAGAGGTCGACGACGTCGTCGTCGACGATGCCGAGCGTGCCGACGCCGGCGGCCGCGAGGTACAGCGCGGTCGGCGAGCCGAGCCCGCCGGCGCCGAGCAGCAGCACCTTCGCGTCGAGCAGCTTCTCCTGGCCCTCGGCGCCGATCTCGGGGATCAGCAGGTGGCGCGAGTAGCGCTCGCGCTGCTCGGCCGAGAGCATGCGGGGAACCTCGACCTCGTAGCCGCGGTCCTTCCAGAGCGTGATGCCGCCCGTCATCGAGCGCACGTTGGTGTAGCCGAGGTCCTGCTGCAGCGTCCGTGCCGCGTACGCGGAGCGCACGCCGGACTGGCAGTAGACGATCAGCTCGGCCTCGCGCTCCGGCGCGACGGTTTCGATGCGCTGCTCCAGGTGGCCGCGCGGGATCGAGCGCGCCCCGGGCAGGTGGCCCGTCGCGAACTCTTCGCTGCCGCGCACGTCGATCACGACGGCGCCCTCGTGCAGCAGTTCGGATACCTGGGCCGGATCGACCTCGGTTATCTGGCTCTTGACGTTCCGCAGAAGCTCCGCGCCAGAGGTTGACATTCCTAATCTCCTAAACCACGCTCGGAATTCGGGTACTTACGATTCTAGCGGGAGTCGGCGCGCCCGCCAAGAGCCTCTCATACCCTCCACGCGATGATTCGCACCAGCGCGAGCGCCGCCCTGCTCGCGGTCGCCTCAGTGGCACTCGCCGGCTGCGGCGCCTCCGCGACGCGCACCCACACAGAGCTCGAAGGCGCCCTCATCCCCTACGTCAAGGCGCCCGCGATCGCGCTGCACGACGTGGAAGGCGGGCGGGTGTCGCTCGCGTCGCTGCACGGCCACGTCGTGCTGCTGAGCTTCCTTTACAGCCGCTGCGGCGCGCCCTGCGAAGTGATCGCGCAGCAGATGCGCGGCGCGCTCGAAGAACTCCCCGCCGACGCCGCCAAGGTGGTGATCGTGAGCGCCCGGCCCGCGAGCGACAGCGCGGCCTCGGTGCGGCGCTTCCTCGAACGGACCGGGCTCGCGGGCCGCGCGCTCTACCTAACCGGCTCCGAACGCGAACTCGCGCCGCTCTACGCCGCCTACCGCGTCCATACGCCGTCGCGCGGGCGCAGCGAGTTCGACAGCTACGCCTTCGTGATGGTCATCTCCAAGAGCGGGCGCGAGCGCGCGCTCTTCGAGAGCGAAGAGCTCACGCCGGAAGCGCTCGCGAAGGACATCAGGTCGCTCGGCGGTTGATAACCTAGCGCCGAGGTAGGAAATCCGACGATGATGTTCTCGACAAAGGCGGAGTACGGCGTGAGGGTGCTGGTGGCCCTCGCGCGGCGCGACGGCGGCGAGCCCACCGCGCTCGCCGAGATCGCCGCCGACGAGGGGCTGCCGCTCGCGTACCTGGAGCACGTGGTCGCGCGGCTGCGCAAGGCGGAGCTCGTCGACTCGCGGCGCGGGTCGCGCGGCGGCTACATGCTCGCGCGGCCCAGTGACCAGATCACGATGGCCGAGGTCGTGCTCGCCCTCGAGGGCGAGATCGCCCCCATCGAGTGCATCTCGCAGGCCGCGGACGGCACGATCGTCTGCTCGCGCGAGGCCGATCCCGCGCACGCCTGCCCGACGAAGCTGCTGTGGGCGCGCGTCCGCGGCTCGATCGTCCGCACGCTGCGCGAGACGACGCTCGCCGACCTGCTCGAGTCACCCACCGCCGGCCTTCCCACCACACCCGACGAACCCCTGACAACGACCGGAGCCCGATAGAGAACATGGCCGAGCTAGAGATCCACGACCTACACGTACGAACCGAGGAGCGCGAGATCCTGCGCGGCGTCGACCTGTCGATCGACCGCGGCGAGATCCACGCCCTCATGGGACCGAACGGGTCGGGCAAGTCGACGCTCGCCAACACGCTCCTCGGCCACCCCGCCTACGAGGTCACCGAGGGCACGATCGTCTTCCGCGGCGAGGACATCACGGAGGCCGACCCCCACGAGCGCGCCAAGGCCGGCCTGTTCCTCGCCTTCCAGTACCCGGTCGCGATCCCCGGCGTCTCCGTCGCGAACTTCCTGCGCATGGCGATCAACGCGCAGCGCGAGGAGCCGATCCAGGTCAAAGAGTTCCGCGACCAGCTCGCGCACGCCGTCGAGCTGCTCGACGTCGACCGCTCGTTCACCTCGCGCCATCTCAACGACGGCTTCTCCGGCGGCGAGAAGAAGCGCGCCGAGATCCTGCAGATGGCGATGCTCCACCCCGACATCGCGATCCTCGACGAGACCGACTCGGGCCTCGACATCGACGCGCTTCGCACCGTCGCCGAGGGCGTCCAGCGCCTGCACGACGAGCAGGGCCTCGGCGCGCTGATCATCACCCACTACCAGCGCATCCTGCACTACGTCACGCCGCAGTTCGTGCACATCATGATCGACGGGCGCATCGTCCTCGATGGTGGCGTCGAGCTCGTCGAACGGCTCGAGCGCGAGGGTTACGACCAGATCCGCCAGGAGGTCGGCGCGGTCGCGGGCGGCGGCGATGAGTGAGGCCAAGGCCGGCCACCACCGCGAGGCGAGCCTCTACCGAGCGCTCGCCGGCGCCGGCGCCGGCGAGGGACGCACCGCGGGCGAGCTGCGCGAGCTCGCGCGGCGCAGCTACGAGGAGCTCGAGCTGCCGACGTGGCGGCGGTCGGGCTTCTGGACGACGAGCCTCGAGAGCCTGGATCTCGACGCGCTGGACGCCGTCTCCGCCGCCGCCGTGCCCGCGGTCGTCGAGCGGACGCTGCCTGACACGCCGCGCGCCGGGCGCATCGTGCAGAGCGCCGGATCGACCGTGCACGTCGAACTCGACGACGCGCTCGCACGGCAGGGCGTGATCCTCTGCCCGCTCGAGCAGGCCCTCGAGCGCCACGCCGAGCTCGCGGAGCCGTACTTCTCGCGCCGGCTCACGATCGACCGCAACAAGCTCGAGGCCGGCAACGCGGCGTTCTGGAGCGGCGGGATGTTCCTCTACGTGCCCGCGAACGTGAAGGTCGAGGAGCCGTTCGAGCTCGTCTACGCGATCGCGGATGCAGGCGTCGCGCAATGGGGCCGCACGCTCGTCGTCGCCGGCGAGTGCGCGGAGCTGCGCGTGCACGAGTACGAGCTCGGCGAGGACATCGACGGCCAGGCCCTGCACGCCGGCGCATTCGAGCTCTACCTCGACGACGGCGCGCGCTGCCACCTCGCGCAGTACCAGGACTGGGGCCGCGGCGAGATCTTCGACGTCTCGACGCGCTTCGTCGGCGTCGGCCGCGACGCCTACTGCCACTGGCTGCCCGCTCTGCTCGGCGGCCACCTCGTGCGCCAGCACCTCGAGCTCGCCGTCACCGACAAGGGGGGCGACATGGCCTTCCGCGGCATCTTCTTCAGCGAGCTCGACGAGCACCTCGACGTCTTCGCGGTCGACCTGCACGAGACCGGCCCCTCCGGCGGCGACGTGCACTGGCGCGGGGCCGTCGCCGGCGAAAGCCGCGCGAGCTTCGAGGGTCTGATCCAGATCAACCCCGGCGCGCAGCAGACCCACACCTATCTGCAGGTCCACTCGATGCTGCTCTCCCCGCGCGCGCGCTTCGACGCGATCCCCTCCGTGCTCGTCTCCGCGGACGACGTCTCGGCCTCGCACGGGGGCACGGTCGGCGAGCTCGACGAGAACCTCATCTTCTACATGCAGACGCGCGGCATGGACCGCTCGGCGGCGGTGCGCGTGATCGTCGAGGGCTTCTTCGAGCCGCTCATCAGCCAGCTCGGCAACGAGGGGATCGAGGGCGTGATACGAGGGCGCCTCGCCGAGAAGCTCGCCGCCGCGCGTGAGGACATCGAGACGTATGCCGCGACTCGCTGACAGCGCGCTCGACGTACGCGCCGACTTCCCGATCTTCGCGACGCGGCCCGGCGATCGCCCGCTGCACTACCTCGACTCGGCCTCCACCTCCCAGAAGCCCCGGGTGGTGCTCGACGCGCTCGACCGTCACCTCCGCGAACACAACGCGAACGTCCACCGCGGCGTCTACCCGCTCGCCGAAGAGGCCGACGAGGCGTTCGAGGGCGCGCGGCGCACAATCGCCGCGTTCACGGGCGCCGAACGCCGCGGCACGATCTTCACCAAGAACGTCACCGAGGCGATCAACCTCGTCTCCTACGCGTGGGGACGGCGCGAGCTCGGCCCCGGCGACGCGGTCCTGATCACCGAGCTCGAGCACCACGCGAACATCGTCCCCTGGCAGCAGGCGTGCGCCGCGACGGGCGCCCAGCTGCGCTACCTGCGCATCGACGAGCACGGCGAGCTCTCGCTCGAGCAGCTCGACGCCGAGCTCGAACGCGGCGACGTGCGTCTCGTCGCCTTCGCGCACATGTCGAACGTGCTCGGCACCATCAACCCGGCGCGCGAGTTCTGCGCGCGTGCGCGCGACGCCGGCGCGCTCACCCTCATCGACGGGGCCCAGGCGGTGCCGCAACTCGCCGTCGACGTGTCGCAGATCGGCGCCGACTTCTACGCCTGGACGGGCCACAAGGCGCTCGGCCCGACGGGCATCGGCGTGCTCCACGCACGCGGCGAGCTGCTCGAGCGCATGGAACCGTTCCTCACCGGCGGCGACATGATCAGCTCGGTCACGCTGACGGGCGCGACGTGGAACGAGCTGCCGTGGAAGTTCGAGGCGGGCACGCCCCCGATCGCCGAGGCCGTCGGCCTCGGCGCCGCCGCCGGCTATCTCGAGAGCCTCACGATGGAGCGCGTGCGGGCGCACGAGCAGGCGCTGACCGCGGAGCTGCTCGACGCCCTCGCCGCCGTGCCGGGGCTCACAATCCTCGGCCCACCGGACGCCACCGCACGCGGCGCGCTGGCGGCGTTCACGATCGACGGCATCCACCCGCACGACATCGCCGAGCTGCTCGGCCGCGACGGCGTCTGCATCCGCGCCGGCCACCACTGCGCGCAGCCGCTGATGCGCACGCTCGGCATCGGCGCGAGCGCCCGCGCCTCACTCGGCGTGTACTCGACGAGCGCCGAGATCGAGGCGCTCTCCGACTCGCTGCGCCGCGCGCGCGAGCTCTTCGGCCTGGACGACTGACAGTGGACGACCTTTACCGCGACTACATCCTCGAGCACTACAAGCGGCCGCACAACTTCGGCGAGCTCGATCCGCACGACCTCGCGGCGCTCGAGCACAACCCGCTCTGCGGCGATGAGATCGGCGTCCAGATACGCGTCGCCGGCGGGCGCATCGACGACCTGCGCTTCCAGGGGCACGGCTGCGCGATATCGCAGGCCGCGGCGTCGATCGCCTCCGACGAGCTGATCGGCATGGACGTCGACGGCGCCGGCGGCCTCGGCGCCGACTGGATGATCGAGCTTCTCGGCATCCCCGTCTCGGCGACGCGGCGCAAGTGCGCGCTGCTCGCGCTGAAGGCGGTGCGCAGCGCCGTCGGAGCCGGCGAGGAGTGGCCGCAGTGAGATCACGCCGCGGCAGGTGCGCGCGTTACAATTCCTACCGGCGGGGAAGGTATTCCCCTTGGATGGACGGAGAACTCTGATGGCAACGGTCGACCGCACGAAAATCACCAAGCCCAGCCCGATCGTCGAGGACGACCAGGGTCAGCTGCGCGCTCGCTCGGGAATCTCGCGCGAGGTCATCGCCGAGCTCTCGAAGATCAAGGGTGAGCCGGACTGGATGGCCGAGCGCCGCCAGCGTTCGCTGGAGATCTTCGAGCGCAAGCCGATCCCCACGTGGGGGCCGGACCTCTCCGGGCTGAACCTCGACGAGCTGGTGCTCTACTCGCCGCCGACGGCCGGCCGCTACAACAGCTGGGACGAGGTCCCGCAGGAGATGAAGCAGACGTACGAGGACCTCGGCATCCCGCAGGCCGAGCGCGAGCACCTCGCCGGCGTCGTCGGGGTCTGGCGCCAGGAGCCCGTCTACGAGGGCCTGAAGGAGCAGTACGCCAAGCAGGGGATCATCTTCTGCTCGATGGACACCGCGGTCAGCGAGTACCCGGAACTGGTCCAGCGCTACTTCATGAACAAATGTGTGCCGCCGCAGGACAACAAGTTCTCGGCGCTGCACGGCGCCGTCTGGTCGGGCGGCGCGTTCTGCTACATCCCGGCCGGCGTCAACTGCGACCTGCCGCTGCAGTCCTACTTCCGCATGGAGGGCGCCGGCGAGGGCACCTTCGAGCACACGCTGATCGTCGCCGAGGAGGGCGCCGAGGTCAGCTACATCGAGGGCTGCACCGCCCAGACCTACTCGGTCAACTCGATGCACTCCGCGGTCGTCGAGATCTTCGTCGAAGAGGGCGCCAAGGCCCGCTACACGACGGTCCAGAACTGGTCCAAGGACGTCTACAACCTCAACACCAAGCGCGCGGTCGTGCAGGCCGGCGGCACCGTCGAGTGGGTCGGCGGGTCGATGGGCGCCAAGTACGTGATGCTCTACCCCGCCTCCTACCTGCTCGGTGAGGGCGCGCGCGCCGACCACCTGAACGTCGGCGTCGCCGGCGCCGGCGTGCACAAGGACACCGGCGCGAAGGTGCTGCACATGGCGCCGAACACGACGAGCAACGTGCTCGCCAAGTCGATCTCCAAGGACGGCGGCATCATGGGCTACCGCGGCATGGTCAAGATGGGCCACAACGCCTCGGGCTCCAAATCCCGCGTCCAGTGCGACGGGCTGATGATGGACGGCCGCTCGCGCTCGGACACCTGGCCCGACATCCAGATCCAGAGCCCGAACGTCACCGTCGCCCACGAGGCGACCGTGGGGCGCATCAGCGACGACCAGCTCTTCTACATGGGGGCTCGCGGCTTCACCGAGGACGAGGCCGCCGCGATGATCGTCAACGGTTTCATCGAGCCGGTCACCAAGGAGCTGCCGATGGAGTACGCCGTCGAGCTCAACAGGCTGATTCAGCTCGAGATGGTCGGCTCAATCGGCTGACGGCGCGCGCGTGCGCACCGAGTTCGACCCGGCCGCCGGCCACCCGTACGCCTTCTACAGCCTGCTGACCTCGATCGTGGTGCCGCGCCCGATCGCGTGGGTCACCTCGCTCGGTCCCGACGGCGCCCCGAACCTCGCGCCGCACTCCTTCTTCACCGTCTCGTGCGTCGTGCCGCCGGTGATCCAGTTCACGTCCGTCGGCCGCAAGGACTCGCTGAACAACATCGAGCGCCAGGGCGAGTTCACCGTCTCGCTCGCGAGTGAGCCGCTCTTCGAGCAGGTCAACGCGTCGGCGACCGAATTTCCGCCCGACGTCAGCGAGTTCGAGGCCGTCGGCCTGCGTCCCGAAGCGAGCGCGCGCGTCGCGCCGCCGCGCGTCGCCGACTCGCCGGCGGTGATGGAGTGCACGCTGAGGGACACGATCTCGTTCGGCGACAGCACCGTCGTCTTCGGTCGCGTCGTGCTCGCAGCCGTCGACAGCGACGCCCTCGACGAAAGCGGCAGGCCAGCGGTGAGAGCGCTCAGGCCGCTCGCGCGCCTCGGCGCGAACGAGTGGAGCACGATCGGCGAGGTGCTCGACCTCCCGCGGATCCCGGTTGCCGAGTGGCCCGGGCACTATCGCGGTGCGCGCGCCGACTGACGCGATCGCCGCGCCGCTCTTCCCGCGCGGCGGCGTCTGGCTGAACGGGCCGGAGCAGGCGACGATCTCGCGCGGGCGCCCGATGCTGATCGAGTTCTTCGATTTCTGCCTGCCGCACTCGATGCGCACGCTGCCCTACGTCAGGGCGTGGCACGAGCGCTACGCCGCCGACGGCCTGCGCGTCATCTCCGTCCACAGTCCCGGGTCGCCGCTCGCCGCCGACGCGTCCAAGGCGAGGGCCGCCGTCGCGCGCCTGGGCCTGGAGCACCCCGTCCTGCTCGACCAGGACCTCACGCTGTTCGGCGAGTACGAGAACGAGGGCTGGCCCGTGCGCTTCCTCTACGACGGTCGCGCGGTGCTCTTCGAGTACCACTACGGCGAGGGCGCGTACGGCGAAACCGAGCGCGCCATCCAGCAGCTGCTCGGCGTCGAGCGCAAGCTCCTTGCGCCGCTGCGGCCCGAGGACGCCGAGGGCGCGCTGCTCGCGCCGCCGAGCGCGAACCGCGAGGGCGCCTACAGCGGCCCGTACGAGGCGGGGGGCGTGTGGGGAGTCTTCGACGGCGCGGGTGTCGTGACCGTGAACGGGCGCCGGGTGGACGTTCCCGGGCCGGGCGCGTACCCGCTCGTCGAGCACGAGCGGCACACCGCCGCGACGCTCACGCTCGACGCAGGCGGCGGCGTCGCCTGCGTGGCGACCTGTTTCGTTCCCGGCCTCATCTGAGAGTCCTCACAGCATGGCCCCCGGGGTCTAGCGGACGGCCGCGTCCGCTGCTACGCTCCCGCGATTTGCTCGGCCTGGGAACCCAGCGGACTACATCGGAGAAGGAGCCCGAGACCCCGCTCGCCTCACCGGATGGGGCGCCAATCCGCTGGCTGAGGGCAGAGCAGATCAACTCCCGGGGCGGGACACGGGGAACCCGCCCCCCCATGCCCGAAAAGTTGCCGCTGCGCGGTGCCCCGGGTCCGTCTTCGCAAGGGATTGCGAAGGCGGACCCGGCCGTGCTTTAGCGCCCTCAGGGCGCGCCGCGGTCGAGCTGCTCGTGCCCGACGTCCTGTAGCAGCCGCCGCACCACCGGCGCCGCTTCGTCCTCGATCAGTACCGCCGAGCCCGGCCAGTACGGCGACTCGCCGGGGCGGGTGGTGAGAAAGACCGCGGAGTAGCACCAGCTGCCGGCGTTGACGAGGCTCACGTCGCCGCCGCCGAGCCACTCGATCAACGCGTCGTCGGGCAGCGGCCCGGGCCGGTGCGTGTGGCCGAAGACGACGTGGCGGCCGGCGAGGGAGAGGCGCCGCGCGACTTCGGCCATCGCGTTCAGGCCCGCGACGCGCAAGTCGTCGCCGCCGAGCGCCGGGCTGAGCGGGCCGAGGCCGGCGCGGTTCAGCGCCGCCACTGCGAGCGGGAACGCCGCGCGCGCGGCCTGCCTGCGGATGCGCTCGACGCCGTTCCCGCCGCCGGCGAGCGTGCGCCATGCGTTCGCGGTCGCCGCGCCGTTCAGTACCGGCGACGTGGGCGCGACGCGCGCGACGCTGTCGCGCCACGCGTACACCGGCGCCGCCGTCGCCTCGTAGTCGTCGACGCCTGCGAGCGTGGCGGCGGGCCTGCCGTTGACGCGCGTCATCACGCTCATGCCGAGCCGCTCGAGCGTCGGCACCGTGAGGTGGACGTCGAGGTAGTGGCCGTGGGTGGCGTAGACGTCCTCGCGCAGGTGAAGCCCCGGGTAGGCGACCGTCACCTCGGGGGCTGCGAGCCAGCGCGCGATGCGCGCGTAGGCGGCGGAGGCCTCGCCGGGCTCCAGCAGCTGCTCGACCGCCAGGCTCGCCGGCGCGCCGAGTTCGCCCCGCGCGGCGAGCCACGGTTCGATCAGCGCGTGGTCGTGGTTGCCGGGCACGAGCACCACGGTGCCGCCCGCCATCGCCTCGCCGACCTCGCGGAAGAACGGCTCGGCGATCGCCATCGCGTCGCGCGGGGGCCCGTGGCGGAGCTCCACTACGTCGCCGAGCAGCACGAGCCGGTCGACCGCGGCGAGCTCGTCGAGCAGTCGTGCGCGCACCGCCGGTGAGCGCAGCACGTCGGCGCCGAAGGCGCTGCCGAGGTGCAGGTCGGAGATGACGAGCGTGCGCATCCGCGGCAGCGGGTGCGCTCAGGACCGGCCCGCGACGGCCTCGCGGATCGGCTTGGGCAGCATGAAACGGACGTCCTCGCTGACGACATCGAACTCGCCGATGTCCCTCACGCCGCGCGCGCGGAAGAACTCGACGAGCTCCGCGACGAGGTTCTCGGGGGCGCTCGCACCGGACGAGATGCCGACGACGCGGCGGCCCTCGAGCCACTCCTCGCGCACCTCCCGGGCGCTGTCGATGAGGAACGCGTCGGTGCCAAGGCCCCGCGCGACCTCCACCAGGCGCAGCGAGTTCGAGGAGTTGCGCGAGCCGATCACGAGCATCAGGTCGCACTGCGGCGCGAGCTCCTTCACCGCCGCCTGCCGGTTCGTAGTCGCGAAGCAGATGTCCTCCGTGCGCGGCCCGACGGCGCTCGGGTAGCGCTCGCGCAGGCGCGCGAGGATCGCGCTCGTTTCGTCGACCGCGAGGGTCGTCTGCGTGACGTACGCGACGCGCTCGGGGTCCTCGACCTCCAGGCGGTCGACGTCCTCGACGTTCTGCACGAGCACGATGCGCTCCGGCGCCTCGCCCATCGTCCCTTCGACCTCCTCGTGGCCCTCGTGGCCGACGAGCACGATCGTGTAGCCGTCTTCGGCGAAGCGCAGCGCCTCGCGGTGCACCTTCGTCACGAGCGGGCACGTGGCGTCGATCGTGCGCAGCTCGCGGCGCTCCGCGGCGGCGCGCACGCTCGGCGCGACACCGTGCGCGGAAAAGACGCAGACGGCGCCGGCGGGCACCTCGCGCGTGTCCTCGACGAAGATGACGCCGCGCGCGCGCAGCTGGTCGACGACGTATTTGTTGTGCACGATCTCCTTGCGCACGTACACCGGCGCGCCGTGGATCTCGAGCGCCTGTTCGACGGTCTGCACGGCCCGGTCGACGCCCGCGCAATAGCCGCGCGGCGCGGCGAGAATCAGCTTCTCTACCGTGTTCTGCACGGCTGCAATTGTAGGGACGGGCACGCTAGTCTTGGCCGTCATGGCCCAGGCGCACCTGGATCGGCTGACTCCCGTCGACGCGTCCTTCCTGCTGCAGGAGAGCGACGTCTCGCACATGCACATCGGCGCGGTCGTGGTCGTCGAGGGACCGCCGCCGACGCGCGAGGAGTTCCTCGAGATGATCCGCCTGCGCCTGCACCTCGTGCCGCGCTACCGGCACAAGCTCGCGCACACGATCTGGGACAGCAACAGGCCCGTGTGGGTCGACGACCCGTCGTTCAACCCCGAGTACCACATCCGCCACACCGCGCTGCCCGCGCCCGGCGACTGGAAGCAGCTCGAGGCGCTCACGGGGCGCATCTACTCGCAGCAGCTCGACCGCTCCAAGCCGCTGTGGGAGATCTGGATGGTCGAGGGGCTCGAGGAAGACCGTTTCGCGCTCATTACGAAGACGCACCACGCACTGATCGACGGCATCGCGGGCGTCGACATCGCCACCGTCCTGTTCGACATCTCGCCCGACCCGCCGGTCGCTTCGCGCTCGCGGCGGCCGTGGAAACCGCGCGCCGAGCCGGGCTCCGCGCACCTGCTCGCGGCGGGCCTGGTCGGGACGGTGCGCGCGGGAGCACAGATCGCCGAGGGGGTCCTCGACGCGATGACGCACCCCGAGCGCGCCCTGAAGGCGGCACGCGACGCGGTCGAGGGCATATCCGAGCTCGTCTGGGCGGGGCTGAATCCGGCTCCCGAGACGCCGCTGAACGTGCCGATCGGCCCGCACCGGCGCTTCGTGACGGTCGACTGCCGGCTCGACGACCTGCGGCTCGTGAAGAACGCGTTCGGCGGAACGGTCAACGACGTCGTCCTCGCTGTCGTGTCGGGCGCGCTGCGCACGTTCATGGAGGAGCGCGGCGCCCGCACCGAGGGTCTTGAGATGCGGGCGCTCGTGCCGGTCTCGGTCCGCACCGAGGACGAGCGTGGCCAGGTCGGCAACCGTGTCGCGGCGATGCGCGGGCCGCTGCCCGTGTACATCGCCGACCCCGTGCAGCGCCTCGAGTTCGTGCGCGGCGCGATGGCGGGCCTGAAGGAGTCCAAGCAGGCGCTCGGCGCCGAGGTGATCGCGGGCGTTGAGTCGTTCGCACCGCCGACGCTCCTCGCCCAGGCATCGCGCCTGAACTTCTCGACGCGCCTTTTCAACCTCATCATCACGAACGTGCCCGGGCCGCAGTTCCCGCTTTACGTCCTCGGCCGCGAAATGCAGAAGGTCGTGCCGATCGCCTTCCTGCCCGAACACCATGCGCTCGCGATCGCGATCATGTCCTACAACGGGCGCATGGACTTCGGCCTGCTCGGCGACTACGACGCGATGGCCGACATCGAGGACTTCGGCGAGATGATCCGCGGCGAGCTCGCGCAGTTCGTGGAGCTCGCGCACGACGCGATGGCGGCGCGCGCGTGACGCGCGCTCAGTAGCCGAGCGCGAACTTCGCGTCCTCGCTCATCATCTCCGGCGACCACGGCGGCATGAACACGAGCTCGCTGTCGACGGAGGCAACGCCCTCGAGTTCGCCGACGAACTCTTCGATCTGTTCGCTGACGTGCGGCCCGATGGGGCAGCCGGGCGTGGTGAGCGTGTACGTCACGTGGACGTGGCCGCCGTCGATCTCGACGCCGTAGATCAGGCCGAGCTCGACGAAGTCCAGGCCGAGCTCGGGGTCGATGACGTTCGCGAGGGCGTCCATGACGTCCTCTTCGCCGAGCGTGCGGGCCGCGTCCTCCACGGCTTGAGTCTAGCCGCGGCCGGCGGTCAGTTTTCGCAGCCCAGGCGGTCCCACATGTACAGCTGGACGCACTCGTTGGCGAGCTCGACGGCGCGGTCGTGCGAGAGCCGCGGCAGCACGGTGTCGAGGGCGTGGTCCTCGGCCGCGCCGCCCTGGATCGCCTCCTCGCCGCGGAAGCCGGCGGCGATCTTCAGCGCCTCGCGGCGATTGTCGCCGAGCGAGGGGAAGACCCCGACGAGGAAGTCGGTGTTCGGTATCGGCTGGCCGACCTCGAGCGAGGCGTGCCAGGCCGCGAGCAGATGCAGGTCCTCCTCGCCGAGGTCGGCGATCGCTTTGGCGTAGTGCACCGAGAGCTCCTGGTCGGGGATGTCGTCGACCCAGGCTCTGACGACCTCGCCCACGAGCTGCCGGCGCGCCTCACGCCCGACCGAGTCCGCGATCACGCGGATCGCGTCCTGGGGCTCAATGAAGCACAGCGGCATCTCTCTCGACGGCTCCTCTCTGCCGTGACACTCTCTGGCCGGACTGTAGGGGTCGGCGTGGACGGCAAAGTGGCGGCCGCGCGGGCCGATCCAGCGAGGCGCGTGGCCTCAGGCGGCGGCCGCCGCGCGCGTGGGGTGGCACGCCGCGGGCCGCCCGTAGCCGTGTTCGCGGGCCCGTAGCGCGCCGGCGCGGCGCTCGCGTTCGAGCGCGTGCAGGTAGTCGTCGAAGTCGACCTGGATCGTGTGGCGCTTGGAGCGCACGTAGCGCCGCCGCATCGCCTCCTGGTCGGCGCGTATGTCGGCGAGCATCTGCGCCCGCGAGGGCGGCTCGTAGTCGCCGAGCAGGTAGTCGCCGACCCACGCTCCCTGCGCCTCCGCGAGGGGCATGATCGCGCCGAGCGGCTGCAACAGGCCGATGAAGAAGACATTCGGCACGTCGGGGTGAAAGACGCGCCGGAAGAGCTCGACGCGGTTGTCCGGCGCGCTCATGAAATCCTCGTCGAAGAACGGGAACGTGATCTTGTAGCCCGTGCAGTACACGACGATGTCGGCCTGCACCGTGGTGCCGTCGTCGAAGTGCACCAGGTCGCCGTCGAGCGAGGCGATGTTCGGCTTCGGCGTGATCGCGCCGTGCTGGATGCGGTCCAGGATGCGCCCGGAGATCGTCGGGTGGGCCTGGCCGAAGCGGTGTTCGGGCTTGGGCAGGCCGAAGCGCTCGGGCGGGCCGGCGCTCGCACGGATCAGCCTCTCGAACATCCAGCGGCGCACCGCGAACGGGACGTGCGGGTCGTTCGACATCTGGTCGACGGGCTTGCCGAAGATGTACTTGGGGACGATCCAGACGCCGCTGCGCGCCGAGAGGTACGTCTCGCGCGCGACGTAGGACGCCTCGACGGCGATGTCCATCGCGGAGTTGCCCATGCCGACCACGACCACGCTCTGCTCGGCGAAGCTCGAGCTGTCGCGGTAGGCGTGGGAGTGCATCTGGACGCCGCTGAAGCTGTCGCTGCCGGGGAACGGCGGTTCCGGCCAGCGCTCGTCCCAGTGGTGGCCGTTCGCGACGAGCAGCACGTCGTAGAGGGCGCTGCGGCCGTCGTCGAGGTCGACCTGCCAGGCGCCGTCGGCGCGGCGGGTCGCGCGCTCCACGCCCGTGTTGAAGGTGATCCGCTCGCGCAGCCCGAAACGGTCGACGTATTTCTCGAAGTACGCGGCGATGTGCGTGTGGTGCGGGAAGTCCGGGTAGCTCTCCGGCATCGGGTAGTCGGCGTACTGCATGCGGGGGCGCGAGGTGTTGATGAACAGTTCGCGGTAGGCGGCGGACATCCCGTTGCGGTTGCCGAACACCCAGTTGCCGCCGACGCGGTCGGACTTCTCGAAGCAGTCGAAGTCGATGCCGCGCTCCAGCAGCGCCTTGGCCGCCGCGATGCCGGACGAGCCGGCCCCGATCACGCAGGCGCGGATCCCATCCGCGGCGTGCAGCTCCTCAGCGGCCACGAGCGAAGCCTAGTCCACGGGGGTAGGCAGGCGCCTCATTCCCGGGCGCGGGCAGCGTCACGTTTCGCGTGCCAAGCTTGATCCGGGTCCCCGTTGGATCGGGCGCGCGCGGAACGTGACGTCACCGTTACCGCGATGGCCACTATGGTCGACGCGTCAACTCACCAGCTGCATTCTTGGGGTGCGATGCACGATGTGCGAAGGACGTGACCGGACGCGCGGAGCGGTGTATCCGCGAATCATCCTTCTCGTGCTGCTCGCGCTCGCCGCAACGGCCTGGCCCACGTTCGCGGCGCCAGCCGCCGGGGCCTCCGCGTCACGGGTGCGGCCGGCCCTCAAGGCGTGGGGCGCGGCGATGCGCCGCATCTCGGTACCCAGCACCGGGTGTTTCACGGCGGCTTACCCGCGACGCGAATGGCGCCCCGCCCGATGCGGGCACGGACCCAAGCTTCCCGCGACACCTCCGGGGCCATCGATTCCGCCGCTTGCGGGCGTCTCACCCGCCACCGTCGGAAACGGGTACGCCTACTCGTTGGACAGCTCGGAACCGATCACCAGTGCGACGGGCTCGTTTCCGTCGGTGAGCCCGGGGGCGACCGAGCACGATCGCACGTTCCCGACGCATCTGAACGAGTACTCGCTGCAGCTGAACACGTCGCTGTTCACGACGCCTTCCTGTGCGGGAAGCCCGAATCCCGACTCCTGCTGGGGCTGGGAGCAGTTTCTGTACCAGGAGTACCCCGGCGGCATCTCGATGCAGTTCTGGCTCATAAATTTCAACCCGACCAAAGCCCAGCCGTGCCCGAGCGGCTTCTTCCAGTACGAAGGCTCGGGACAGTGCGCAGCATTCTCTGACGTCGCCATCACCGCACAGCCGACGATCGCGGAACTCACAAAAGTGACGTTGACGGGCACCGTCTCGAGCTCTGGCTGCGGCTGCGACGAAGTGAAGATGATCGAACCATCCGGAAACGCCAGCGCCGAGGCGAGCCCCGATAGCACGCTGCACCTGGCGGGATCCTGGTCCGGGGTCGAGTTCGGGATTTACGGTGACTGCTGCCTCGGCGAAGCGGTGTTCACCAGCGGCGCGGGCTCGCCCCCGCCGAGCCTGCTGCTCAAGACCAGCCTTGAACCGGCCGGCCCCACCGCCCCGACCTGTTCACTCGAAGGGTTCACGGGCGAGACGAACAATCTGGAACTTCAGCCCACGCCAGAAATCTCCTACTGGCGGTCGGGCGGCGCACCTTCAACGTTCGTCGATGAACAGAGCAGCTCCGGTCGAGCCCCGCCGTCGGAATGCGCCGCGGAAACGACGGCGCTCCCCGTCCAAGCCCCTGGCGTCACAACAACCGCGGCGGAATCGATCGGTGAAACCACCGCGCTTTTGACGGCCGAAGTAGACCCCGAAGGCGACAGGGTGACCGCCTGCGAATTCGAATACGGCGCCTACGGCGGCTTCGGCGACAACGAGCCGTGCTCCTCGCTGCCCGGCTCGGGCACCGCGCCGGAACCGGTCTACGCGTGGATTGCCGGGCTCGCTCCCGCGACGACCTACGGCTACCGCATCGTCGCGACCAACGCCGGTGGCACAAGCTCCGGCGACGAGGAAGAACTCACGACCGAAAGCGAAACACCACGGGGGATCGCGCCGCCGTCGATCAGCGCCCTACGGGAGTCCCGAGCGCGCTGGCGCGACGGCCATCGCTTTGCGCACGAGAGCTCAGCGCGCGCGGCGGTCGGGACGACCTTCAAGTTCGAGCTGAACGAGCCGGCGAGCGTGAAGTTCGTCGTGCGGCGGCCGTCCGGCCGCCCCGTCGGTTCATTCTCGGTTGCAAGTCACGAAGGCTCCAACGCCGTCAGCTTCCAAGGTCGTATCACGCGACGCGTCAGCCTGCGACCGGGGGTGTACGTGGTCGGCGTCACAGCCCAGAACGCAAACGGACGGAGCAGGACCGCAAGCCTGCGGTTCCGAGTCGTTGGCTGAGGGCGTCGCGCCTCCCCCGCGCCTTGAGGACGACCTCGCCCCGATTCAAGGGCAAAGCAAGGCGTTTGCCCGCGCCGGCCGCATGCTCGCTGCGCTTCCGCACTCCCGAAGCGTGGCCCACGCCGCCTCCTAACGGGCGGCGAGATACTCCTCCACCGCCGCGGCACACTGGCGCCCCTCGTTGATCGCCCAGACCACGAGCGACTGTCCTCGGCGCGCGTCGCCGGCGGCGAAGACGCCGTCCACGGTGGTCGCGTACGGGGCGGCGCTCGTGGCGACGTTGCCGCGCTCGTCGCGCGCGACCCCGAACTCCTCGAGCAGCGCCGGTTCGGGCGACAGGAAGCCCATCGCGAGCAGCACGAGCTGGGCGGGCAGCTCGCGCTCGGTCCCCGCGACCGGCTCGAACGGTGGCCGCTCGCCGGCGCGCGCGATCTCCAGGGCACGTACGCGACCGTCACCGTCGCCGAGGACGCGCGTCGTCGTGACGGAGTAGTCCTGCTCGCCGCGGGCGAGCGCCTGCACCTCTTCCATCGCGTAGGAAAGCCGGTACTTGGCGGGCCACAACGGCCACGGCGTGAGCGCGTCGGGACGCGTGTCCGACGGGCGCGGCAGCAGCTCGAGCTGCACGATCGAGCGCGCGCCCTGGCGGATCGCCGAGCCGACGCAGTCGGCGCCCGTGTCGCCGCCGCCGATCACGATGACGTCTAGTCCCGCGGCCGAGATCTCGCCGTCGGCGACCGGCGCCGGCGCGTCGGGCGCCGGGCCGTCGCTGCGCGCTACAGCGCGGTTGCAGCGGTACAGGTACTCCATCGCGAAGTGCACGCCCGCGAGCTCGCGCCCCGGCGCGGGCAGGTCGCGCGGCACGCGCGAGCCGGTCGCGATGACGATCGCGTCGTGCCTGGCGCGCAGCTCCGCGGCGGGCATGTCGACGCCGACGTCGACGCCGCAGCGCAGCTCGACGCCCTCGTCGACGAGCTGGCGCACGCGCCGCTCGACGACGTGCTTGTCGATCTTGAAGTCGGGCACGCCGAAGCGCACGAGGCCGCCCGCCGCCTCGTCGCGCTCGTAGAGGGTGACCGCGTGGCCGGCGCGGCGCAGCTGCTGCGCGGCGGCCATCCCGGCGGGACCGGAACCGATCACGCCGACGCTGTGGCCGCTCTCGCGCCGCGGCGGCTGCGCGCGCACCCAGCCCTCGGCGTATGCGCGCTCGATGATCGCGTTCTCGATCTGTTTGATCGTCACCGCCTCGCCCTCGCGGATCTCGAGCACGCACGCCGCCTCGCAAGGGGCGGGGCAGAGCCGCCCCGTGAACTCGGGGAAGTTGTTCGTCGCGTGGAGCTGGTCGATCGCCTCGCGGTAGCGGTAGCGGTACACGAGGTCGTTCCAGTCCGGGATGAGGTTGCCGAGCGGGCAGCCGGAGTGGCAGAACGGGACGCCGCATTCCATGCAGCGCGCGCCCTGCGCGCTCAGCTCGTCCGGGTTGCGCACGAGCTGGAACTCGGCGTGGTCGCGGACGCGCTGCGTTGCGTCGCGGTACGGCACGCCGGAGCGCTCGATCTGCAGGAAACCGCCGAGCTTGCCCATCAGGCGCCCGCCTCCCCGACGACGTCGAGCGAGCGCGCCGCGGTGAGCTGCTCCTGCGCGGCGAGCTCGGCGAGGACGCGCTTGTAGTCGTGCGGCATGACCTTCACGAACGCGCCGGCCGCGATCAGCTCGTCCCAGCGGCCGAGGACGCCGCGCGCGACGGGCGAGTCGGTCCGCTGGGCGTGCTCTTCGATCATCGCGCGCAGCTCGATCTCGTCCGCGGGCGCGGGGCGTTCGAAGCCGACCATGCCCATGTTGCACTTCGCGGGCAGTTCGCCGCGCTCGTCGAGCACGTACGCGACGCCGCCGCTCATGCCGGCGGCGAAGTTGCGGCCCGTGGGGCCGAGCACGACGACGCGACCGCCAGTCATGTACTCGCAGCAGTGGTCGCCGACGCCCTCGACGACGGCCCACGCGCCCGAGTTGCGCACCGCGAAGCGCTCGCCGGCGAGGCCGCGGAAGAAGGCGTGGCCCGCGGTGGCCCCGTAGAGGACGGTGTTGCCGACGATGACGTTGTCCTGCGCGACGAAGTCATCGGCGTGGCCCTCGCGCGGCCGTATCGCGAACGTGCCGCCCGAGAGCCCCTTGCCGGCGTAGTCGTTCGCGTCGCCGTAGAGGGTGAACGTGACGCCGGGCGCGAGCCAGCCGGCGAAGCTCTGCCCCGCCGAGCCTTCAAACGTGACGTCGACCGTGCCCTTCGTCAGGCCCGCTGCGCCGTGGCGGCGCGCGATGTGGCTCGAGAGGATCCCGCCGACGCAGCGGTTGCGGTTGGAGATCGGGAGCTCGAGCGCGACGGCGGCGCCCTCCTCGACGGCGGGGCGGCAGAGCTCGACGAGCTGCCAGTCGAGCGCGTCGTCTAGCACCGCGGGCGGCGCTTCGACGCGGTGGCGGGGCGCGCCGTCGGGCAGGTCGACCGCCCGCAGCAGATGCGTGAGGTCGACGCCCTGCGCCTTGTAGTGCTCGATCGCGTGCTCGACGGCGAGCAGGTCGACGCGGCCGATCGCCTCGTCGAGCGTGCGCAGGCCCGCCGCGGCGAGGATCTCGCGGACTTCCTCGGCGACGAGGAAGAAGAAGTTCACGACGTGCTCGGGGGTGCCCTGGAAGCGGCGCCGCAGCTCGGGGTCCTGCGTCGCGATCCCGACGGGGCACGTGTTCAGGTGGCAGGCGCGCATCATCACGCAGCCCGTGGCGATCAGCGGCGCGGTCGAGAAGCCCATCTCGTCGGCGCCGAGCATCGCCGCGATGACGACGTCGCGGCCGGTCTTCAGCTGGCCGTCGGTCTGCACGACGATGCGCGAGCGCAGGTCGTTGAGCAGCAGCGTCTGCTGCGTCTCGGCGAGGCCGATCTCCCACGGCACCCCGGCGGCCTGGATCGAGGAGAGCGGCGAGGCGCCCGTGCCGCCGTCGTGGCCGGAGATCAGGACGCGGTCGGCGTTCGCCTTCGAGACGCCGGCGGCGACCGTGCCGACGCCGACCTCGGCGACGAGCTTGACCGACACCTGGGCGGCCGGGTTGGCGCAGCGCAGGTCGTAGATCAGCTGCTTGAGGTCCTCGATCGAGTAGATGTCGTGGTGCGGCGGCGGCGAGATCAGGCCGACGCCGGGCGTCGTGTGCCGGATCGAGCCGATGTACTGGTCGACCTTGTGCCCGGGCAGCTGGCCGCCCTCGCCGGGCTTTGCGCCCTGCGCCATCTTGATCTGCAGCTCGTCGGCGTTGACGAGGTAGTCGATCGTGACGCCGAAGCGGCCGGAGGCGACCTGCTTGATCGCTGAGCGGCGGCTGTCGCCGTTGGCGTCGGGCGTGAAGCGCACCGGGTCCTCCCCGCCCTCGCCGGTGTTCGAGCGCCCGCCGAGCCGGTTCATGGCGATAGCGAGCGTCTCGTGGGCCTCGCGCGAGATCGACCCGAGGCTCATCGCGCCGGTGCAGAAGCGGCGCACGATCCGCGCGGCGGGCTCGACCTCCTCCAGCGCGACGGGGTCGCGCCCGTCGCCGGTGATCTGCAACAGGCCCCTGAGGCTCGCTTCGCGCGCGGCGCGCTCGTTGACCTCGTCGGCGTACTCGCGAAAGCGCGCCCAGGCCGCGCTCTCGCGGGCCGCGGCGACGGCCGCCGCGTCGCCGGCGAGCGCCGCGGCAACGTCGCCCGCGGGGGCGCGCACCGCCTGCTGCACGAGCGAGATCGTCTCGGGGTTCCACATGTGCCGCTCGCCGTCGCGGCGCCAGGCGTAGATGCCGCCGACGGGCAGCAGCGCATCGCGGCCGGGGAACGCGCGCGCGTGGCGCGCGAGCGCCTCGCCGGCGAGCTCCTCGAGCCCGACGCCGCCGATCCGCGAAGCGGTGCCGGTGAAGTGCGCGTCGATGAGCTCGCGCTCGAGGCCCACGGCCTCGAAGATCTGCGCGCCGCGGTAGGACTGGATCGTCGAGATCCCCATCTTGGAGATCGTCTTCAAGAGGCCTTTGCCGATCGCCTTGATCGTGTTCTGCGCGGCGTCCTCGGCGCTGATCAGCTCGCGCGTGCCGTCGCCCGCGGTTCTCGCGATGCGGCCCTCGACGACGAGCGCGTCGAGCGTCTCGAGCATCAGGTACGGGTTGATCGCGCTCGCGCCGTATCCGATCAGCGTCGCGAAGTGGTGCACCTCGCGCGGCTCGCCCGACTCGACGATGATGCCGACGAGCAGCCGCGTTCCCTCGCGCACCAGGTGGTGGTGCACCGACGAGACGGCGAGCAGCGAGGGCACGGCGGCGCGGCGCGGGCCGACGAGGCGGTCGGAGAGGATCAGGATGTTGACGCCGCGCTCGATCGCGGTGCTCGCCTGGCGGCACATCCGTTCGATCGCCCGCTCGAGGCCCGCCGGACCCTCCTGCACCGGCCAGGTCGCGTCGATCGTGAGCGCCGAGTAGACGTCGTGGTCGACGTGGCGCAGCGTCTCGAGCTCGCGGTTGAGCAGGACCGGCTGGTCCAGCAGCAGCTTGTGCGAGTGTTCGGGGCTGACCTCGAAGAGGTTTCGCTCGGTGCCGAGCGTCGTCGCGAGGCTCATCACGATCTCCTCGCGGATCGGGTCGATCGGCGGGTTGGTCACCTGCGCGAAGAGCTGCTTGAAGTAGCTGAAGAGCGGTGGCGACTGGTGCGACAGCACGGCCAGCGCGGCGTCGTTGCCCATCGAGCCGATCGGCTCGGCGCCTTCGATCGCCATCGGCTCGAGCAGCACGCGAAGGTCCTCCTGGCTGTACCCGAAGGCCTGCTGGCGGGCGTGCATCGGCGAGTCCGAGAGCGTGACCTGGGTCGAGGGCGGCAGGTCCGCGAAGGAGACGACGTTGCGCGAGTACCACTCCCCGTATGGGTGGGCCCCCGCCACCTCGCGCTTGACTTCCTGGTCCTCGACGACGCGCCCCCCCTCGAGGTCGACGAGGAAGATCTTGCCGGGCTGCAGGCGGCCGAAGCGGCGCACGCGCGCCGGCTCGATGTCGAGCAGACCGGTCTCCGAGCCGAGGATCACGTAGCCGTCGCGGGTTTCGACCCACCGGCCCGGGCGCAGGCCGTTGCGGTCGAGCGTCGCGCCGACGATGCGCCCGTCGGTGAACGCGACGGACGCCGGACCGTCCCAGGGCTCCATCAGGCAGGAGTGGAAGGCGTAGAAGCCCTTCAGGTAGTCGGGCAGATCGTCGCGGTTCCGCCACGCCTCGGGGATCATCATCATCGCGGCGTGCGGGAGCGAGCGGCCGCCGAGCATCAGCAGCTCGAGTACGTTGTCGAACGTCGCCGAGTCCGAGTTGCCGGCGCGGACGACGGGCAGGATCCGCTCGAGGTCCTCGCCGAAGAGCTCGCTCGCGAGGGCGCTCTCGCGCGCGCGCATCCAGTTGACGTTGCCCATCAGCGTGTTGATCTCGCCGTTGTGGCAGATCACGCGGTAGGGGTGCGCGAGCTCCCAGCTGGGGAACGTGTTGGTCGAGAAGCGCGAGTGGACGAGCGCCATCGCGGTCGCGCAGCGCTCGTCGCGCAGGTCGGCGAAGAAGCCGGCGAGCTGTTCGCTCGTCAGCATGCCCTTGTAGTTGACGGTTCGCGAGGAACTCGAAGCGACGTAGAGACCCGCCCCTTGCGGGCTGAGCTCGCAGACACGGCGGATGACGTACAGCTTGCGCTCGAAGGCGTCCTGGTCGGCCTGCTCGGCCTCGCCCGCGCCGACGAAGAGCTGTTCGATGTGCGGGCGCGAGCGGCCGGCGACGACGCCGCAGCTCGCCGCCTCGACGGGCACCTCGCGCCAGCCGAGCACGCGCTGGCCGAATTCGGCGACCGTGCTCGCGAGGAGGTCGCGGAGGCGGCGGCGGTCCTCGTCCGCGGGGGGCATGAAGCACATCAGCACGCCGTACCGGCCGGCGGCGGGCAGCTCGCACCCGGCGACCGCGCGCATCAGCGCGTCGGGCATCTGCATGAGGATCCCGGCGCCGTCGCCGGTCGTGGGGTCGGCCCCCTCGGCGCCGCGGTGGGCGAGGTTGTCGAGCGCTGTCAGCGCCATCTCGACGACGCCGTGCGTCGGCTCGTTGTCGAGCTTGGCGACCATCCCCACGCCGCACGCGTCGTGCTCGAAGCGGGGGTCGTAAAGGCCTACGGCCTGCGGCTGTAGTTCGCGCGTTGACATGAGGTGCTCGTGGGGTTCCCCCGCGCCGTCCTTCGGCGCGGTGAGGGTCGAAAAACCCACCGCCCCCCGGCTCGCGGGCACTGAGGTTGTACGCGCAAGCGTATCAAGCGGCGGGCCACCGGCGGCACCGCGCCGCGGACCTACGAGCCGGCCTCGCGCACTTCGCCGAGGGCCTCCTGGACGGTGTAGGAGCACAGTCCGCCGAGGCCGGGGCAGGTGCCGCAGATGTCGGCCCCCGGATGGCGCGTGACCGCGTAGCCGGAGGCGAGCGCGTCCCTGACGCGCCTCGCGAGCCCGGCGCGCAGTCGCTCGCCCTCGCCGGCGTCGTAGCGGGCCGCGACCGGCGCGTCCGGGCGTTCCAGGAACCAGTGCACGACCTCGACGCTCCGCGCCCCGGCGCGCAGGGCGGCGAGCGCGTAGATCTCGCGCTGCAGGCCGTAGTGGCGCGCGAAGAGCTCCGCGGGCTCGTCGCCGGCGTCGAGCCTGTCGCTCTTGTAGTCGACGACGAGCCAGCGCCCGTCGCCCTCGTCGAGCAGCGCGTCGATGAAGCCCTCGATCAGCGGCAGGTCGTCCTGGAGCGCGAGGGCGAAGCCGACCTCGCGCCGGCCGCCCGCCGCGGCGATCCGCGCAGCGACGTCGCTGCGCGCGGCCCGTTCGAGCAGCGCCGCGACCTCACGCGCCGCGGCGTCGTCGACGCTGATCCCGATGGCGGCCGCGACCTCGCGGATCCGCGCCACCGGCGCGGGCGCGTCGGCGTCCAGGCCGTCGCGCTCGAGCACGGCGTGCACGAGCGTCCCGCGCGCGCGGCCCGCGAGGCCGCTGTCGCCGCCGCGCGCGCGCTCGGGCAGTCCGAGCGAGCGCTGGAGGTAGTACCGGTAGGCGCATCGCTCGAGTTCGCTGAGCGCCGTGTAGCTGAGGTGGTCGGGGGGCGCGACGTCGGCGCGGGCGGAGCCCGGCGGCGGCGGCGGCGCGGGGTCCGCGCGCCGCTGGCCGCCGCCCCCCGGCAGGCCCGCGAAGAGCCGGTCCGCGGTCTCCGGCGAGACGGTCCGCACGTTGACGTCGAGCGCCGGCTCGGAGATCGTCGTCTGGTCGACCGTGAAGTCAAGGCCCGACCAGAGGGTCGCGCCGACCCAGTGGATCGGCGCGAGCTTCACGCCACCGTTCTGCTCGCCGTCGCAGGCAGCCGACCACTTCTTTTGGTCCGCGGCGCCGGAGAGGATCAGGCGGCGCTCCGCCCGCGTCATGCCGACGTAGAGGACACGGTCTTCCTCGCCGCGCTCGCGCTCGAGACGCTCGGCCTTGAGCTCGTCGTGGTCGAAGTAGGGCGCCGCCTTCTCCTCGCCGGGGGCGCGCAGGCGGAGCCCGACGCGGGGACTGTCGATCAGCAGCGCGGGCACGTCGACGTTCGGCTCGCGGCCGAGGTCGGCGACGGCGACGACGGGGAACTCGAGGCCCTTCGCCCCGTGGATCGTCATCAGGCGGACGGCGTCGAGGTCGCCGTTCGTGGCGGGAGCCTCGCGCTCGTCCGTCCCCTCGAGCGAGGCGACGTGGTCCAGGAAGCCGCGCAGGTCGCGGCCCTCGATGCTCTCCCACTCCGCCGCGAGGTGAAGCAGCTTGTGAACGTTGGCCATCCTGCGGCGCCCGTCGGCGAGCGAGAAGACGTGGTCGCGGTAGCCCTCGAGCCGCACGGTGCGCTCGATCAGGTCCGCGACCCCCGCCAGCGGGGCGCTCTCGTGCAGCGCGGCGAGGTGGCGGGCGAGGCTCGCGATCGACGCTTCCTGCTCACCGCCGAGAACGCCGGTGCCGTCGGGGCGGTGCAAGAGCTCCCACGCACCGATCCCGAGCTCGCGCGCGCGCAGCGCGATCAGCGCCATCGCGTCGGCGTCCAGGCCGCCGAGCGGGCCCGCGAGGACGCTGTACAGGGCGACGGTGTCGCGCGGGTTTGCGACGACGCGCAGGACGTTCAGGAGATCCTGGACCTGTTCGTCCTCCCAGTAGTCGCCGACGACCGCGACGGTCCGCAGGCCGCGCATGCGCAGCGCGCGCTCGAAGACGGTCATGTCGCCGCGGGCGCGCAGCAGGACCGCGACCTCGCCGGCGCGCGCCTCGCCGGCGTCGACGATCTCAGCGATGCGGCGCGCGAGCAGCAGCGCCTCGGCGGCGCGCCACGCCGGACCGCCGATGTCCTTCAGGCGCTCGTCGCCCCACGCATCGTGGCTCGACTCGCGTGCGACGACGAGCAGCTCGACGACGGGTCCCACCGACGAGCCGGGCACCATCGCGACCGGTGCGCTGAACTCGTTGTAGGGGCGCGGCAGAAAGATCCGGCCCACGGCCTTCAGGATCGGCGCCGCGGAACGGAAGTTGCCGGTCAGCTCCAGGCTCGCGCCCTGCGCGGCGAGCCCGATCCGGCGTCCGCGCAGGAGCCCCGGTTCGGCGTCACGGAAGCCGTAGATCGCCTGCATCTCGTCGCCGACGGTGAAGAGGTTGTCGCGGTCGATCGCCTTCAGGACGGCGAGCTGGCGTAGGTTCGAGTCCTGGAACTCGTCGATCATCAGCAGGTCGAAGCGCTCGGCCCACTCGTTCGCGATCGCCTCGTCGGCGAGCAGCTCCCCCGCGAGCAGCTCGAGGTCGTCGAAGTCGACGGCGCCGCGGCCGAAGCGCACGCGCTCGTACTCCTCGTCGAACATCGTCAGCAGGACGCCGAGCGTCGCGAGCGTCGCGAGCGCCCAGCGCTCCGCCGCGCCGGGTTCGGCGACTTCGGCGGACGGCAGCCGGGGGTGCCGCTGGCCGCGGCTGCGCAGGCTCTGGAACGCCTCGTCGACGACGATCTTGCGTGTCGTGTCGGCGCCGAGGTACGCGAGGAGGTCGAGCGCAGCGTCGTCGACGACGGCGCGCTCGAGCGTCGCCGCCCACGCGTCGGCCATCAGGATCCGTGCCTGCGTGGCGTCGAGCGTCGTGAAACCGGGCGGGACGCCGACGTCGATCGCGTGCGAGCGCAAGATTCGCGCGCAGAAGGAGTGGATCGTGCCGATCTGTGCGCCGTCGAGCTGCTGCGCGGCCCGGCGCTCGCCCCGTTCGAGCAGCAGCGCGCGGATGCGGCGCTTCAGCTCAGCCGCCGCTTCGTTCGTGAACGTGATCGCGAGGATGCGCGCGGGATCCAGGCGGTCGTCGGCGACGGCGCGCACGAACCGTTCGCTCAGTACCGTCGTCTTGCCGCTGCCGGCCGCCGCCGACAGCACGACGGGGCCGCTGCGCCGCTCGACCGCCGCGAGTTGCTCGTCGGTGAGCTCCCTCACCGTGGGATCCGACAGATCGCGCGGTAGCGGCACTGGCCGAAACACTGCCGCGGCCGCGGCTCGAGCAGGCCGGCACGCGCTTGGCCCGCCGCGGCGATCGCGGCGTCGACGGCCGCCGCGATGCGGGCGTCGAAGGTCTCGCGGTCGACGACGTCGGTGGAGACGAGCTCGATGCCGTCCGCGGCCTCCGCGGTGATCGCGCCGCGCGGGCGCAGGCCGTCGGAGCCAGACAGGGGCTGGTAGAGGGCGCCGCGGACGTCGAGCCCGAGCACGGCTTCGACGGCGCGCGCGTAGATCGCGGCCTGCAGCGAGCCCGACTCGACCCATTTGGCGCCCGCGAAGGCGGTGCCCCTGCCTTTGCGCTTGTAGTCCCACACGAGCGCGGAGCCGTCGTCGCCGACGTCGACGCGGTCGATCATGCCGGTCACGTTGACGCCGCCGCCGAGGTCGAAGGGCTCGGCCCCCTCGGCAGAGCGCGCGCCGAAGCCGGTCTCCAGGTACTCGGGGACGTACGCGGGGCTGTCTTCGCAGGCGTGCTCCAGGTAGGCGGCGAGGTTCGCTTCCAGTCGCCGGCGCGTGATGCGCGCGAGCGCGCCGCCGCCGGGCAGCTGCGCCTCGCGGTCCGCGAGCGCGGTGCGCATCGCCGCGATCGCGCGTTCGCCCGTCGCGGGACCGAGGCGCGCGTCGCCGTGCTCTTTGAGCTCGGCGAGGACGTCGTGCAGCACCGCGTGCATGACGCTGCCCTCGGTGAGGGCGGCGCCCGCGGCGGCGGGCTCGTCGGCGGCGAGGAACTTCTCGACGAACCACTGGACCGGGCAGCGGTGCCAGCTCTCCAGCGCGGTCGCCGACCAGTCGAGCTCGCCGATCGCGGCGAGCACGCGCGGCGCGCTGAGCGGCGTCGCGGCGCTCGCCAGACAGAGCAGCTCGTCGCCGGCCGCCTGGCCCGACGGCCGCCTTTCCGGCGGCGGCGGCGCGAACAGGTCGAGCAGGTCGTCGACGAAGAGCGAGCGGTTCACGCGCCGGCCCTCCGCGTCGTGCTCGTGCCAGCAGAGGATCAGCCTCTCCGCGGCACGCGACACGGCGGCGTAGAAGAGGTAGCGCTCGACGTCGAGCGTCTCGCTGCGCCCGAACAGCACCGGCAGGCCGGCGTTCGCGAGGGCCGCGAGGCGGCGGTCTGAGAGCAGCCGCGCCGCCGTGTCGGCGAGCGGGAACGCACCCTCCTGCATGTCGACGAGGATCAGCGCCGCGACGCGACGCGCGCGCAGCTGCTGCGGCGAGGTCAGCTGGACGAGGCCTTCGGCGGGCGCCCGTCCGGCGTCGATCGTCACCGTCGCGAGCGCGTCGCGCAGCGCGCCGGCGTCGCGTGGCGCGAGCGTCTCGTCGTGGTCTGCGAGGCGCCGCAGGGCCGCGATCTGCACGCCGACGGCGCGCGCCGCGGCGACCTCCAGCGCGCGCTCGTCCTCGAGCGGGCGGCCGGCGCCGCGCAGCGGGGCGAGCAGCAGCTGCTCGACCTCGCCTTCGACGAGGCGGTAGAGCGAGCGGGCGCTGCGCGCCGCGGCCAGCGCGTCGACTTTCTCGAGCTGGAAACGCTCGTTGCGGGGTTGGCCGCGCCACAACGCGAGAGCGTCGGCGGCGGTCGCGACGCCCGCCTGGCGGACTTCGCGTTCGAAATCGTCGACGCGGCCGGCCGCGCGGACGAACCCGGGTGAGCGCAGCCAGGCGACGAGATCGCCGGCGCTGCCCTGACCGGCGGCGCACGCCAGCAGGCCGAGGATCGCGCGGCCGAGCGCGGCGCCGGTGAGGGGGATCTCGCGCACGATCGAGTGCGGGATCGCGGCGCGCTCGAGGAGGTCGTGGGCGAGGTGCGCGACGGTCGCGGGCCGCCGCGCGACGATCGCGATCTCGTGCGCGGCGACGCCATCGTCGATCAGCGCCGCGACGCGTTCCACGGCCGCCTCGAGTTCGGCACGGCGGGTCGGCGCCGCGATCAGCTCGACGGCGTCGCCGGGGTCGACCGGCGGCGCGTGCGGCTCGAAGAGGTGGCGCTCGACGTGGGCGAGAGCGCCGCGGGCGCCGGCACCGTAGTACGCGTCGCTCGCGTCGAGCGCGACGTGCTCGGACGCGAAGGACGCGAGCGCCTGGAACGCGGCGCCGCGGGCGGCGAGCGCGTCGCGGCCCGGCTCGTACGTCAGGGTCACGGTGAGCGGCGCGTCGACGACTGCGCCGAGCGTCTCGATCGTCGCGAGCTGCGCGTCGGTGAAGTCGTCGAAGCCGTAGACGACGACGGGGCGCTCGCGCCAGAGCTCGGGGCGCAGGCGCAGCGCGTCCTGGGCGGAGCGCAGCCACTGCTCGCGGTCGGCGGCGCCGATTCGTCCGAGGCCCTGCTGGTAGCGCTCGTAGAGCGCTACCAGGTCCAGCGCCGCGGGCGCGCCTCCCGCGGCGGCGAGCGCGCGTGAGAGCTGCGCCGTGCCGACGCGCTTTGCGCGCAGCGCGGCGACGAGCTCGCCCGCGCCGGCGATGAGCTGCGGCGTGACGTAGCGCGCGCCCGCGGCGGCGAGGCACGCTGCCAGCAGCGCGTCGCGCGCCACCTCATCGAGCAGGTCGAGGCCCGCCGCGGCGCTCGCGGCGATCTCGTGCTCGAGGCGGCTGAACGTCGCGACCGTGACGCCGAGCGCGGCGCCATCGCCGGCGAGTTCGCGCAGATACGTCGCGCGGTCCCCGCGGTGCGGGACGACCAGCAGCACCTCGCGTTCGCGCGCGAGGTGACCGCGGACCGCGTCGAGTGCGAGCCGTGCCTTGCCGCTGTTCGCGGGTCCCGTGATCAGCTGTAGGGGCATCGGCCGATCGTGACCGACGGCCCCGACGGTCTAGGCGGCCCGGCGCTCCACGGCGCCCGCGATCTCCGCTTCGGCGTCGGGCGGCTTGGCGCCCTCACGCGCCCACGGCTCGTCGAACTCGACGCGCCATTTGCCGTCCTCGGTCTGGCTGAGGGCCAGGCGCGCGCGGAAGATGCGCCCCGTGCGGCCCCGGAAACCCGCGATCTGCTGGTTCGTGTAGCCCTGCTTGATCAGTTCGCGGGCGACCGCCACGGGCAGGTTCTTGCCGGCTTTGGCCTTCCAGATGACAAACCCGCAGCCGGGGTCCTCGCGCGCCCAGCAGGAGTAGCCCTTGCGGTTCTCGACGATCTCGCGTCCGCACACCGGGCACGGCCCGAGGCGCGCGCGCGGGATGCGGACGTCTTTCAGCGTCTCGTCGAGCTGACGCACCGTCGCCCCGGCGAACGTCGCGATGTCGTGCATGAAGGCGGCGCGGTCCTCCTCGCCGCGCTCGATGCGCGCGAGTCGCTGCTCCCACTTGCCGGTCAGCTCGGGCGAGGTGAGGTCGTGCCCGTCGAGCAGGCGGATGACGTTCAGGCCCTTCTCGGTCGCGACGAGCGCGCGGCCGTCGCGCTCGACGTAGCCGACTGTGATGAGGCGCTCGATGATCGCGGCGCGCGTCGCGGGGGTGCCGATGCCCTGGTCGGCCATCGCTTCGCGCACTTTGTCGTCGTCGGCGTCCTGGCCGGCGGTCTCCATGCGGTCAAGGAGAGACGCGTCGGTGAGGCGTCGCGGCGGTTTCGTCTCCTTGCGCGCGGTGCGCACGTCCTCGGTCGCGACCGGCTCGCCGTCGGTGAGACGGGGCAGGTTCTGGTCGGCGTCCTCGCTCTCCTCGCCCTCCTCGTCGCGCTGCCTTTCGTAGACGGCGCGCCAGCCCGGCACGACGAGCACTTTGCCGCTCGATTTGAAGACGTGTCCCTGACCGTCGGCGCCGTCGACGGTCGTCTCGATACGGGTGTTCTCGAACACCGCGTCGGGGTAGAAGGCGGCGAGGTAGCGCCGCACGACGAGCTCGTAGACGCGCAGGTCGTCGTCGTCCATCTTCGCGAGGTTGTGTTCGGCGCAGGTCGGGATGATCGCGTGGTGGTCGCCGACCTTCTCGTCGTTGACGACGCGCTCGAGGGGCAGGATGTCCATGTCGACGACGAACTTCGCGGCTGCGCCGAAGCGCTCGTGCTCGCCTACGCAGGCGGCGATCGGCTTGATGTCGGCGACCATGTCGCTGGTCAGGAACTTCGAGTTCGTGCGCGGGTACGTGAGCGCCTTGTGCTGGTCGTAGAGGCGCTGCGCCGCGGCGAGGGTGCGCCGCGCCGAGAAGCCGAATTTCGTGTTCGCGTCGCGTTGCAGCGAGGTCAGGTCGTACAGCGGCTTGGTGGCTTCCGCCCGCTGTTTGCTCTCGAGCTTGGTGATCCGCGCCGCGCGGCCACGGCACGCGTCGGCGACCTCCTGGGCGGCCTGCTCGATGAAGAGCCGCTGCGCGCCTTCGCCGCTGCGGCGCGCGGGGCTGCCCGTCGGCGCCCCGTAGTGGCCGACGTAGCGCCGCTCGGCGCCGTCGGCGGCGTCGGCTGCGAACGTCGCGTCGACGAGCCAGTAGGGCTCCGGCGTGAACGCTTTGATTTCCTCCTCGCGCTTGACGAGGATCGCGAGCGTCGGCGTCTGCACGCGGCCGAGCGAGACGGCGCCGTCGAAGGAGCTACGCAGGCGGATCGTCGCGGCCCGCGTCGCGTTCATGCCGACGATCCAGTCGGCCTCCGAGCGTGAGCGCGCGGCCTGCTCGAGCTGCTCGAACTCGGCGGCGGGCCGCGTCGCCCCGAGCGCGTCCTTGATCGCGGCGTTCGTCATCGAGTTCAGCCACAGGCGCCGCACCGGCTTCTCGGCGCCGGCCTGCTCGTACACGTAGGCGAAGATCAGCTCGCCCTCGCGCCCCGCGTCGCAGGCGTTGATCACCGTCTCGACGTCGTCGCGGTGCAGCTGCTTGCCGACGACCGACATCTGCTTGCGCGAGCGCTCGTCGCGCACTTCGAGTTTGAAGTGCTCGGGCACTATCGGCAGCGTCTCCATCTTCCAGCTCTTGAACTTCTTGTCGTACGCCTCGGGTTCGGCGAGCTGGACGAGGTGGCCCACGGCCCACGTGATGACATGGTCGGGGCCCTCTAGGTAGCCCTCGTGTTTTTTGAACTTGCCACCGAGAACGCGGGCGAGATCCTGGCCGACGGAGGGCTTCTCGGCCACGAGCAGCGTCTTTGGCATGGCGGTCAGGGTAGCGGCCCGGTCAAGTCGTCAACCGTCGGCGCAGTGGCCCGTGCCCACTTCGGCGTGGCTCGCGAGGGCGCGGTCGAGGATCTTCGCGACGGTCTGGTTCGCGACGCCGTAGCCCGCCGGCGGCCCCGCCCCGAGGGCGCGCGCGAAGATCGTCGTGAGCACCTGGCCGCCTTCGTCGACGATCGGCCCGCCGCTGTTTCCCGGGCGCACCAGCCCGCGGACGGGGGTGATGAGACGTTCCACGGGCCCTTCGCCGTACGCGTCGTCGGTCTGCACGATCTGGGTGCGCCCGATGCGCGCCGGGTCGAGCGTGAGCCCGCCGTCTTCGGGGAAGCCGATGATCGCCCCCTCGCTGCCGGAGCGGTATTCGCGAGCGAGCGTGAGCGCCGGCAGCGAGAGCCCGGGCACGCGCAGGACGGCTACGTCGTCGTGCGGGTCGAACGCGATCGCGCGCGCCGTGAGCCCGTACGGGTGGCCGGGCAGCTGGACCGTGGTGTCTTCCTCGCCCGCGACGACGTGGGCGTTGGTGACGACGGTTTCGCGCGCCGCGACCCAGCCGGAGCCCTCGATGCCCACGCCGCACGCGGTGCCGACGATGCGCACGACGCTCGCGGAGGCGCGCCGCGCGGCGGGTGACGCCGCGACGCGCCCTTCGGGCGCGGCGACCGCGGGCAGCGGGCCGGAGAGCGTCGGCAGCGGGTCGAGCCGCGCGAGGTCGTTCAGCACCGCGCCGGATGGCGGCAGGACGGAGTTCAGGCGCCGCAGGATCGCCGAGCGCTGGACCGCGGTGCGCAGGCTCGGGACCGAGTTCAGCTGAACCGCGACTGCGGCGAGGACCCACGCGACGCCGAGCGCGAGCACGGCGCCGAGGACGGCGCCGAGCACGCCGTCGACGAGGCCCACGCCCGGCAGGGCGAGCGAGCGCCGCACGCGCAGACCGAACCACTCCAGCGCGCTCGCGAGCATCGCGCCGCCGAGGATCCCGCCGACGAGGCCGAAGGCCGGCGCGTACGGCGACGCGTCGCCCTTCGAGAGCACGAGGGGGGCCAGGCGCACCCCGAGGTAGGCGCCGGCGAGGAAGCCGGCGAAGGAGAACGCCACCACGATGAACCCCTGGCGATAGCCGAACACCGCGAGAAGCACCGCGAATGCGACGATGATCCAGTCAAGCTGAGTCACCCGTACCTGTTGTAACGGCTCGATGTTCGAACCCCGGCAACAACCGAACCGCCGCGCCCGGTTGGCACTCGCGGTGCTCGTCGCCGTTTTCGTGCTCGGCGCGGTCGTCGGCGCGAGCAGCCACGGCTCCGAACCGCAGCAGCTCGCCGAACGCTACGCGGCCGAGTGGAGCCACGGCGAATGGGCCCGCATGTACGGGCAGCTCGACCGGGCGGCGCGCTCTTCGCTGAGCGAGCGCGCGTTCGCCGCCGACTACCGCGAAGCGCTCAGGACCGCTACGGCGACCTCGGTCGCGGTCGCGGGCTCGGCGCGCTCGGGCAGCGGCGGCGTGTGGCAGGTGCCGCTGCGCGTGCGCACCCGCATCTTCGGCACGCTGCGCCTGCCGGCGCTGCTGACGGTGCGCGAAGAAGACGGCGGCCAGCGGATCGCGTGGACGCCGTCGGCGACGTTTCCGGGCGTCGCCGGTGGCGCCCGCCTCGCGCGCTCCACCGAACTTCCGCCGCGCGCGAAGCTCCTCGCGCGGGAAGGCTCCGTCCTCGCCGAAGGCACTCCCGCGACGACGCCCGGCAGGCCCCCGGCTGAAACGAATCGCGCCTCGCCGCTGGGCAGCGCCGCGGACGCCGCCGTCGGCGCGCTCGGCCCGGCGCCCGCCGCGCGTCGCGCCGCGCTCGCCGCGGAAGGCGTCCCCGCCGACGCGCCGGTGGGGATCAGCGGCCTTGAACTGGCGCTCGACGCGCGCCTTCGCGGCACGCCGGGCGGCACGCTGCTGGCCGGCAAGCGGATCCTCGCGAGCAGCGCGCCGCGAGCGGCGGCGCCCGTGCGGACGTCGATCTCGCCGAGCGTGCAGCAGGCCGCCGCCGAAGCGCTCGGCTCGCAGTACGGCGGCGTCGTCGTGCTCGACCCGCGGACCGGCCAGATCCTCGCGGTCGCGGGGATCGCGCTCGAAGGCCTCCAGCCGCCGGGCTCGACGTTCAAGATGGTCACGGTGAGCGCTGCCCTGAAGTACGGCGTCGCGCGCCCTTCCACCGTCTTCCCGTACGCGACCTACGCGACGCTCGACGGCGTCAAGCTCGCGAACTCCAAGGGCGAGGAATGCGGCGGCTCGCTGGTGCTCGCGTTCGCGGTCTCGTGCAACTCGGTCTTCGCGCCGCTCGGCGTGAAGATCGGCGCGTCGCACCTCGTCGCGACAGCCGAAGCGTACGGCTTCAACTCGCCGTCACCGGTTGCGGGCGCCGCCGAGAGCACGATCCCGCCGGCCCATGAAATCCAGGGCGAACTGGATCTCGGCTCGACGGCGATCGGCCAGGGCGAGGTCCTCGCAAGCCCGCTGGAGATGGCGAGGATCGCCGCGACGATCGGCGACCGGGGGCGGCGGCCGACGCCGACGTTCACGCTCGCGCGCGCCGCGGCGGGCCCGAGCGTGACGAGCGCGCGGGTCGCGGCGGAGATCCGCCGCATGATGGTCGCCGTCGTGACGGGCGGCACCGGCACCGCGGCGGCGATCCCCGGCGTCACGGTCGCCGGCAAGACGGGCACCGCCGAACTCGGCCTGCCGTGCACCGAAAGCGAAAAGGGCAAGGAAGGCGGAAAGGCAAAGGAAGGCGAAGAAAAGGAAGGCGCGGCGAGCTGCGGCGAATCGCCGAGCGACACCGACGCGTGGTTCGCCGCGTTCGCGCCGGCGCTGCACCCGCGGGTCGCCGTCGGCGTGCTGCTCGTCAAGGACGGATTCGGCGGCGAAACGGCGGCGCCGGTCGCGCGCCAGGTGATCGAAGCGGCGCTAGCCGCGCACCTGTGATCAGACGTCCAGCGTCGCCTGCGCGAACTGCGACGGGTGGCCGGGCGCGGTGAGCTTCAGCGTCAGCGGGCGGTTGTTCAGCGATTCGTATTTGATGCGGAAGAGCAGCACCTGGCCGCCGGTCGGGCCCATCGCGGCGACCGACCCGGCTACCGGGATCTGGTTGTTCGCCGGCACCACTTCGCCGCGGTAGGCGTACTCGTTCGCGCCCGGCGGGATCATCGGGTAGTACGTGTTGTTCTGCGTGTCGTAGATCGAGATGTGGAGTGTCGACACGTGCGGGTAAGACGTCGGGTTGCGCACCTGCAGGAAGACGGCGAACCACTCTTCGCCCGGCTTCAGGAACCGCTGGCGCGGCGTGAGGCCTTCCAGGTACGTGGCGTCTTCCTGGCTGTAGGGGTTCAGGGCACGCGAGAGCTGGACCTGGTAGACGAGCGGACCGACGTCCAGGTACGGCGCGTTCTTGCCCGATTCGCCGGCGTAGGTGCCCGTCGTGACGCGTTCTTCGTTGCTGCCGCACGCGCCGAGCGCGACCGCCGCGACCACCGCGAGCAGCGCAATTGAAGGTCCGCGCAGGAGCTTGCCTGTCATAGCAGCGCGCACTCTATCCACCGGCGACCGTGATCCGACGCGTGCCCGTGCGCCCCGTCTCGAGCGCGGCGCGCAGCCGTTTCAGCGCGCGCGCGCCGTGGCGGCGCACCCGCCGGCGCGCGCCGAGCATCTCCAGGAACCGGTCCGCGTGGGTCGCCGGGTCGGTCTGCACGGTGAGCGTCACGCGCGTCGTTTCGTGCGAGCCGGTGACGAGCTCCCACGTCGAGAGCGTCCGGATGCGGTTGTCCTTGCCCGTCCGTCCCGCCTCGACGATGCGGTGCGGCGGCACGACCTCGATGAGCGTCATGTCGGCCCACGTGTAGCGGCTCATGCGCGGGTGCTTGGCGCGGAAGCGGGCTCCCGCGCCGAGGCCGACCGGGTCGGGGCGCGTGAGGTGCCAGTCGACGAGGTAGTGGTCCGTGAACTCGGGCCGGTTCGCGACGTCCTGCAGGTAGTCGAAGACCTGCTCGCGGGGGGCCGAGACGACGATCGAGACCGAGACCGGGTGCACAGCGGCCGAAGTCTATTGGCCGCGGCCGCGCCGGCGTGCTAGGCGGCGCTGGGCAGCCGACGCACGGCGTGGCCGTGCTCGACGTGGCGGACCGCGAACTGTGCGCTCGGCGTCGACGCGTCGCGTCGGCGGCACAGCTCGCAGAAGAGCTCGCCGCGGCGGTCCTCGTAGACGTAGACCGTCTCGCCCGTCAGCGGCGTGCGTCCGCAGTCCCTGCAGCTGCGCCGCTCGTCCTCGAGGACGCCGACGCTGATGCGCAAAAGTCGCTGCTCGAACTGCTCGATGCCGATCGGTTCGCGGGCCATGTCGTTCACCTTTCGCCAAGGCCGTCGCCGATCCTCCGTCGCGGACCGCGCGGGACCGTTCTGCCGGTATCATCGGGAGGGCTACCGCTGCTCGCGGTGGCTGTGGCACCGAAAGGTAGGAGAGCACCCGTGACCCCACCGAGCTCAGGCACCGTCGTCGAGGCCGGCTCCTTCCGTTGCCGCGGCTGCGACACCGTCCTCACGCTCGAGTCGGCGGGCGTGCTCGCCGAATGCCCGAACTGCGGCGCCGTCGAGTTCGACCGCTGCCCGCTGTTCGCGACCTCCAGCATCGACGCCGCGGGCGCGCCCGCGGCGAAGGGCTCGGACACCGAACGCATCGCGCGCATCGCGCACGCCCGCGAAGCGCTCGACGCGCCCGGCGACTACCTCTGTTACGAGGAGCACGGCGAGATGCGGATCATCCCGCTCACCGGCGCCTGGACGCGGATCGGCCGCAGCCTGTCCGCCGACGTGCATCTCGAGGACCAGACCGTCTCGCGGCGCCACGCGATGATCGTGCGCGACGGGAAGTCGATCCGCGCCCTCGACGACCGCTCGATGAATGGGCTTTACGTCAACGGCGAGCGCGTCGAGTCGACGACGCTCCACGACGGCGACGAGCTCCTCGTGGGGCGCTACCGGCTGCTGCTCGTGCGCGTCGGTCCGGGTCTGGAGGGCGACCCGCAGACGCAGGACCGCGCCGCCGGCGCCGCCTGACGACCGCCACCGTTCGCGACGCGTAGGATCGTCGCGATGGCGCGGACGATCACCGTCCTCTCGCAGAAGGGGGGCACCGGCAAGACGACGGCGGTTCGCACGCTCTCCGACGTACTGCGGCGCTGCGACCTCACGGTCCTCGCCGTGGACCTGGACCCGCAGGGCAACCTCTCCGACTACTTCGACCTCGCGCCCGACGTCGAGCCGACCGTCGCCGACGTGCTCGCGGGACGCGCCGGCGCGCGCGACGCGGTGCACGAGGACATCATCCCCTCGAACCTCCAGCTCGCCGAGACGGAGCTGATGCTCGGCGGCAAGCTCGGCCGCGAGCTGACGCTGCGCCGCGCGCTCGCGCCGCTGCAGGACGACTACGACGTGATCCTCGTCGACTGCCCGCCGTCGCTGGGCCTTTTGACGGTGAACGGTCTCGTCGCCGCCGACCAGGCGCTGATCACGGCCGAGGCGCAGTACTTCGCGCTGCAGGGCGTCGAGCAGGCGATGGAGGTGGTGGAGCTCGCGCGTGAGAGCCTGAACCCGGACCTCGAGGTGATCGGCATCCTGCTGAACCTTGCGGACATGCGGACCGTTCATTCGCGCGAGGCGCTCGCGTCGCTGCAGGAGCGGTTCGGCGAGCTCGTGCTGGACACTGTCGTGCGCTCGTCGATCGCTTACGCCGAATCGGCGGAGCGGGCGCGCTCGATCGTGGAGCTGCGCCCCGACCTCGGCGCCGACTACGTCCAGGTCGCGGGCGAACTGCTGGACCGTATCGGCGACCTCGCGCCGGCCCGTTCGCGGCTCGAGGCGCTCACCTAGAGCGCGCGGACCGTCAGCCCGGCCTCGACGAACGGCGTGTCGAGGATCTCGGCCCAGCCGTCGGTGCGTTCGGCGAGCTCGCCCCGCACCGCCTCGACGTTCTCCTGCAGGCACCAGATGAGCACGGTCGGCCCCGCGCCGGAGATCGTGCCGCCGAGCGCGCCGAGCTCGCGCGCGCCGGCGGCGAGCCGCGCGGAGCGCGGGTACAGATGCGCGCGCTGCGTTTCGTGCAGGCGGTCGGCGAGGGCCCCCGCGACGGCGTCCCAGTCGCCGCGGGCCAGGCCGAGCGTCAGCAGCGCGCCGTGCGCGACGTTGAAGACCGCGTCGCCGAGCGGCACCTCCGCGGGCAGCGCGGCGCGCGCCCGTCCCGTGTCGACGGCCTCGCCGGGGACGGCCGCGAGGGCCGTCAGCCCCGACGGCGGCGCGAGACGCCTCGCGCCGCCGTCGGCGCAGATCACGAAGCCGCCGTGCAGCGCGGCCGCGGCGTTGTCGGGGTGCCCCTCGATGTCGGCGGCGAGCGTGAGCAGGTCGGCGCCGAGGTCGTACAGCGCGTCCGCGGCGGCGAGGCCGGCGAGCGTCGCGGCGGCGCTCGAGCCAAGGCCCCCGGAGAGCGGGATCTGCGAGCGCATCGTGAAGCCGACGGAGCCCGCGTCGTGGAGCGTCGCGAAGGCCCGCACGCAGAGGTTCTCGCGCCCCGCCGGCACCGCGAGCTCCGTCGCGAACGAGAAGGGCTCGCCGTCGACCACCTCCAGTTCGAGCGCCGGCGCGAGCGCCGCCGCCATGCAGTCGAAGCCGGGCCCGAGGTTCGCGCTGGAGGCCGGGACCCGGACCAGCACCCTACGGCTCACCGAGCACGGCCTCCTCGATCGCGTCGCTCCGCGCCTCGCACTGGATGATGCGCCCGTCGTTGTTGGCGATCGCGGTGTCGGGGTCCTTCAGGCCACGCCCGGTGAGCACGCACGCGACGGTCTCGGCGCCCTCGGCGCCGTACTTCACGAGCCCCGCCACGGCGGCCGCCGAAGCGGGCTCGCAGAAGACGCCTTCGCGCGCGGCGAGCAGCCGGTAGGCGGCGAGGATCTCCGCGTCGCTGACGGCGCGGATCGCGCCCCGCGACTCGGTGACCGCGTTCATCGCGTCCTCCCAGCGCACCGGCTTGCCGATACGGATCGCGCTGGCCACGGTTTCCGGGTGCTCGACCGGGTGGCCCAGCACGAGCGGCGCGGCGCCCGCGGCCTGGAAGCCGAACAGGCGCGGCGCGGCGCCGACCTCCTTGAAGCCGCGCCAGTAGGAGGTGATGTTGCCTGCGTTGCCGACGGGTATGCAGAGCAGGTCCAGTTCGCCGGCGAGGTCGACGTCGAGCTCGAACGCGGCCGTCTTCTGTCCTTCGATGCGGTACTCGTTGACGGAGTTGACGAGCACGATCGGGTGCGTCGCGGTGAGCTCGCGGACGAGCTCGAGGGCGCGATCGAAGTTGCCCTGCAGCGAGATGACGCGCGCACCGTGCATCAGCGTCTGCGCGAGCTTGCCGAGCGCGATCTTGCCCTCGGGGACGATCACGGCGCACGTTATGCCCGCCCGCGCCGCGTAGGCCGCCGCGCTCGCCGCCGTGTTGCCGGTCGAGGCGCACATGACCGCGAGGGCGCGGTCGCGCACCGCGGCGCTGACGGCGCACGTCATGCCGCGGTCCTTGAACGACCCGGTCGGGTTCGCGCCCTCGAGCTTCAGGTAGACGTCGGCGCCGACCAGCTCGGACACGTGCGGCGCGCGGACGACAGGCGTCGACCCCTCCTGCAGCGTGATGACCCTGTCGGCCGCCTCGAAGGGCAGGTGCTCCTGCCAGCGCTCGATCAGCGGCACGTGCGGCGGCGTCACACGAACTCCTCTTCGATCACGCGGATCGTGCGGGGCCGCTGGCGCACGAAGTCGAAGCGTACGGTCTCGTCGACCGCGTCGCGCAGGCGCGACTCGACAACCGGATGCGTGATCATCACGAGCCGCGCGCTCTCGCCCATCCCGCGCTGGATCACGGACTTGATCGACACGCCGTGCTCGCCGAGCACGGCGGTCACGGCGGCAAGCACGCCGGGGCGGTCGGCGACCTCCATGTGCAGGTAGAACGCGCTCGCGACGTCGCGTACGAGCTCCATCGGCGTCGCCGGCGCGGGCCGCCACGTCCCGGGCAGCATCGCGCCGACGACGTCGCCGAGGACGGCGCTCGCCGTCTGCATGCCGCCCGCGCCGGGACCCGACATCGTGATCTCGGTGATCGCCTGCGACTCGACCGTGACGGCGTTGAAGGAGCCGGTGACTGACGCGAGCGGGTGGCCGGCGTACAGGAACGCGGGGTGCACGCGCACCGACAGGCCCCCGTCGATCCGTTCGGCGGTGCCGATCAGCTTCAGGCCGAGCCCGAACTCGCGCGCGTACTCCAGGTCGTCGCTCTGCAGGTGCTCGATCCCTTCGTAGGGGACCTCGTCGAGTCGCACCGGCGCGCCGAACGCCAGGCGCGCGAGGATCGCCATCTTCGCCGCGGCGTCGCGACCGGACACGTCGTCGGAGGGGTCGGCCTCGGCGAACCCCTTCTGCTGCGCCTCCGTGAGGGCGTCCTCGTAGGAGAGGCCGCGCTCCATCGCCGAGAGCACGTAGTTGGTGGTGCCGTTCACGATTCCGTGCACCCGCTCGATGTGCGCCGCGGCGAGCGAGCCCTCGATGACGCGGATGACGGGGATCACGCCGGCCACCGCGGCCTCGAAACGCAGCTGGACGCCCGCGGCGGCGGCCGCGGCGAAGAGCTCCTCGCCGTGTTGCGAGAGGAGCAGCTTGTTGGCGCTGACGACCGGCAGGCCGGCCGCGAGCGCCGCGAGCACGTACTCGCGCGCCGGTTCCAGGCCACCGATCAGCTCGACCACGAGGTCGCTCGCGGCGAGCAGCTCGCCGAAATCGCCGCGGCTCTGCGTGAGCACGCCCGCGAGCACCGGGCGGCGCCCCGTGAGCCGCTCGATCGCGTCGGCGCGCTCCTCGAGCAGCGCCGCGAACGGCGCGCCGACGTTGCCGTGGCCGAGCAGCGCGACGCGGAAACCGCCCTGCTCAGCCGACATCGCGTGCCGTCAGCTCGTCGAGGTGCTCCCGACGCACGACGAGCCGCGCGTCGCCGCCGGAGCAGAAGACGACGGGCGCGCGCGGGACGCCGTTGTAGTTGTTCGCCAGCGAGTAGCCGTACGCCCCGGTCGCCGGGGTCACGACGACGTCGCCGCGGCGCGGCGCGTCGAGCATCGCGTCGCCCACGATCACGTCGCCGGACTCGCAGTGCTTGCCGGCGAGCACGCAGCGCGTCGCGCCGCCGAGCCGGTCGGCGACGTGCGCTTCGTAACGGGCGCCGTAGAGCATCGGGCGCATGTTGTCGGACATGCCGCCGTCGACGGCGACCCAGCGCGAGACGTTCTGCTTGACGGTCTCGACCGTGTACAGCGTCACGCAGCTGTTCGCCGTCACCGCGCGTCCCGGCTCGATCAGGAGCCGCCCTGCGGGCGGGAAGCCCGCGCGCGCCGCGCCGCCGATGAGCGCGCGCACGTACGCCTCGATCGTCGGTGGCGGCGGCTGGTCCGCGGTGTAGCGCACGCCGAGGCCGCCGCCGAGGTCCCAGACCGCAAGGTCGGCGAACTGCGCGAACGCCGCGACCTCGCGTTCGAAGGGCGCGAGCTCGAGCAGCTGCGAGCCGATGTGGGCGTGGATGCCGACGGGGCGCAGGCCGTCGATCGCCGCTGCCTGCGCAAGTGCGGCGCGGGCGCGTTCGGGTTCCATGCCGAACTTGGAGTCCGCCTGGCCGGTGGAGATCTTCTCGTGCGTGCGCCCGCTGACGTCGGGCGTGACGCGCACCAGGACCTCCTGCTCGGCGCCCGGCGCGAGCTCCGCGAGCACGGCGAGCTCGTCCTCGTTGTCGACGACGATCAGCGCGACGCGCTCGGCGAGGGCGCGTTCCAGCTCGCGGCGCGACTTGGCGTTGCCGTGCACGACGATTCGCTCGGGCGCCACGCCCGCGGCAAGCGCGATGTGCAGCTCGCCCGCGGATGCGACGTCGCACCACAGTCCCTCGGCCGCGAGGACGGCGATGACGGCGGTGCAGGGGAACGCCTTGGACGCGAAGACGATCGCCGCGTCGGGCCGGCCCGCCCCCCGCGCGGCGGCGCGGAACTCGCGCGCCCGGTCGCGCAGGTCCTGCTCGGCGACCACGAACGCGGGCGTGCCGAACTCGCGCGCGAGCTCGAGCGTGTCGCAGCCGCCGACCTCCAGTCGGCCGCGCTCGTTGACGCGGCTGTCGGCGGGGAAGGCAGGCGATAGCTGGACGGCGGTCGGCATCGACGTGGGATTATCGCGGCGCGCTCAGGCCGTCGTCGGTCGCAGTGCGCGCGTGCCGCCGCGGGCCTCGATGAGAGGCGGCCACGAGATCACCTCGTACGCCCGCTCCGGCGGGTGGCCGAGCACTTCCGGACGGCGCCAGTCGAGCGCTGCGCAGGCCAGGAAACGCAGCGCGAAACGGACCCCGAAGGTCTTGCTGGGGATCCCGCCGATGTGGACTTCGGGGTGCATTACAGGGGCGCCGCGGCGGGCTTCACTTTAGGGCACCCGAATCTGCGTCTGCCACAATTCCCGTGATGGCCGAGGGCAAGCCCAGCTTCGGAAAGGACGGCGGTCTGCAGGCCCGCATGGTGCTGACCATGTTCCTGCTGGGCCTGGTCTACGTCGCCTTCATCGTGGCGTTGATCGCGGCCGGAGCGGGCGCCGCGGTGATCGTCGTGGTGGCCCTCGTGCTGCTGATCCTGCAGTACTACACCGCCGACAAAATCGCGATGGCGACGATGCGCGTCAAAGAGGTGACGCCCGAAGAAGAGCCCGAGCTGCACCAGATCGTCGACCACCTGTGCATCCAGGCGGACATCCCCAAGCCCCGTGTCTGCGTGATGGAACACCCGATGCCGAACGCGTTCGCGATGGGGCGCAACAGGAAGGCCACGACGGTGTGCGCGACGCGCGGCCTGCTCCAGCTGCTCGAACCGGCGGAGCTCGAAGGCGTGATGGCGCACGAGATCACGCACATCGTCAACCGCGACGTGATGGTGATGACGCTCGCGAGCTTCTTCGCGACGCTCGCCTCGCTGATCATGCAGTTCGCGTTCTTCTTCGGCGGCGGCTACGGCCGCGGCGGGCGCGAACAGGAGCAGGACATCGAGATCGTTCTGATCGCGTCGGTGATCGTGTACGCGCTCTCGTTCCTTCTGCTGCGGGCGCTCTCGCGCTACCGCGAGTTCGCCGCCGATCGCGGGTCCGCCGTCCTCACGGGCCGTCCGTCGGCGCTCGCGTCGGCGCTGATCAAGATCAGCGGCACGATCGAACGCGTCCCCGCGCAGGACCTGCGCACGGCCGAAGGGATGAGCGCGTTCTTCATCATCCCGGCGCGCGCGAAGGGGTCGCTGATGAACATCTTCTCCGACCACCCGACGCTCGAAAAGCGCCTCGCCGCGCTCGACCGGCTCGAGGCGCAGCTCCAGGGCACCGCCTCCTGAGCGTGGGTCTGCGCGACATCATCACCGGCCGCCACCAGGTCAAGGGACCGGCGCCGGATCACCTCTTCGCGATCGCGACGGCGTACGTCGATCTCGCTGCGGAGCACAACATCACCTCGACGGGCCACGCCGCGATCGTCTTCCAGGCGCTGCAGAACGCCGACTTCGAAGCGCTGCTGAAGGAAGTCGAAGAGATCGTCACCGCGACCGGCGGCGAACGGCAAATGAACATCTCGGCCGAGACCGACTCGTTCGGCTACCGCTGGCTGATCCTCGACTGTGGCGCGGACCCGAACGGCGTCGAAGACCTCGCCGTCGGCATCAACGCCGTCTCGGGGTCGATCGAGACGGGTGGCTACGGCGAGCGCATCCTCTGCGCCGTCTTCTCGTTCCGCGACGGCTCGGCGCAGCCCGTCTACTTCATCTACAGCTACAAACGCGGCACCTGGTACCCGTTCGTGCCGACGGGGCAGGAGAAACGCGCGACCGAGCGCGAGCTCCAGATCAAGGCACGCGTCGGCAACGAACTGCCGATCGAGCCGGAACTTGAGCGCTGGTTCCCGCTGTGGGGAATCCCGCTGTAGCTAGTCGGGGATCAGCCCTTCGCCGGTGAATTCGCCGGACGCCTCGGCGAGCGTCGTGTCGGACGGCGGCAGGATCACCTGCGAGGGCTCGAGGTCGTCTTCGTCGAGCGGCGCGCCGGTGCGGACGAAGTCAAGCAGCGCCGCGTAGCGCGCCGCGAACTCGGCCTGGTCGGCGGCGCTGACCGCCTGCTGCACGGCCTGCTCGAGCTCGTTGAGTCTGTCTTCTTCCGAGTCGTCGAGGCGGAACTGTCCCTCGCCCGAGATGCGGACGATCACGACTGCCCACCGGCCTCGGCGCCCTCGCCGGAGGCGATCTGCGGCGCCTTGTCGCCGCCGCCGAGTTCGGACTTCATCTTCGCGAGCTCGTCGTCCACTTCCGGCTTGGAGGAGAGCTGCTTGAGCTGACGGTCGATGTCGTCTTCACCGGGCCCGAGCGCCGTGAGGTCTTCGAAGGTGCCGGCCGATTCGAGCTCGCTCACGGCGTCGGCGCGCGCCTTCATGTTTTCGGTCTTGTCGACGGCGCGCTGCATCGCCAGGCCGACGTCGGCCATCTGCTCCCCGACGCCCGTCGCCGCCTCGGAGATGCGGACCTGCGCCTCGGCGGCGGAGTACTGCGCCTTGATGACCTCCTTCTTGGTGCGGAATGCTTCGATCTTCGCGCGCAGCTTCTGCTCGGAGTCGGTGAGCTTGGTCTGCTGTTCTTCGAGTTCGGTGACCTGCTGGTCGAGCGACTGCAGCTCGGTCTGGGCGACGTTCTTGCGCTCCAGCGCCGTCCGGGCGAGTTCTTCGTTGCCGGCGGCGAGCGCCTGGCGGGCCTGGGTGTCGAGCTTGACGACGCTCTGCTGGAGCGTGTTCTCCTGCATCTGCAGGCGCTTCTTCGCCGTCACGACGTCGGCGATGCCCTTCTTGACGTTCTGCAGCTGTTCGACCTGCTTCTGGTAGCTGTAGTCGAGCGTCTCGGCCGGGTCTTCGGCTTTGTCGAGCAGCTTGGAGACCTTCGCCTTCACGACCGTGGACATCCGTCCGCCCAAGCCGGCCATCTTTTCCTCCTATCGCTTTCGCCGTCAGCCCGGCCGTGCGGCCGGGGCATGGAGCAAGCGTAGCCGAGTCAGTCGCCTAAAGGCCGACCGGGTGGCGCTTCACGAAGCCCGAGTTTTCCGGGCGCAGCGGCCGCCAGCGGGGCCCTTCGAGGTTCGACGGGTCGAAGGCCGGGCTCGTGTCGAGCCGCAGTCCCGCGATCGTCATGTAGGCGTGGCCGGCGTTGGCGAAGATCGTCACCCAGCGACCGATGCCCGCCTTGCCGTACGACTCGAATTCAGTCGAGTCCTCGGGGTGCTCGAGGCGCCCGCCGCCGTGCAGCGCGAACGAGACCGAGCCCGAGCAGTCGTAGCCGCGGCTGATGAACGACGCGTGGCCGCCGCCGTAGATGTACGGCTTGCCGATCAGGTGGTTGCCGGTCCAGATCATCTCCTGGACCGCGGCCGGCGCGCGCATCGGCGCGGCAGCCAGGCCGTGGATGTAACGCGCCCGTTCGCCGGGGACGAGCAGCTGCGGCAGCCCTTCGCGTGCCGGCGTGTACGTGCTGAAGGTCGCGCCGCCGTTGGACGCGACGGTCGAGGTGCGGCTGGAGGCGGGCACGTACGGGACGACCTGGCCGTCCGTCTTGCGCACGTAGACGGGCCCCCTGTAGGCGATGTTCGTCGTGCGGGCCGTGATCGGCGCGTCGCGGATCGCCTTCTTCTTCACCGCCACCGGCACGGGCGGGGCCGGCGTGCCGGATTCGACGGTGGTACCACCGCTTCCCTGCGCGGACGCCGCGGCCGGAGCGCCCCCCACTACTGCAACTGCGCATATGGCAATACACGTATTACGCAAACGCACCGTCAACCTCGATCTCGTGGCCTGCGGGGTTAGCTGACGGGCTCGCGCAAACTTTCCGTGCGCTTCCCGCGACTCATGCGCGGGTTTCGCCCCAACTACTTGGGTCCCCCGTTCCCTGTCTTCCAGACAGAGATTCGGCTTTCGACGCGGCACCCTAGCACGATGCATGGACGGTTGCACCGGTTGACGTCGTTCGTGCGCTGGCGGGGCCGCTAGGGTGGACCGGCGTGGGCGTGAGGTTCAGAGTTTTCGCGGCGACGACCGCCGTCCTCGCCCTTGCCGGCTGCGGCAAGTCCGAATCGGCTGTCACCGGCGACGCCGGCGGCCCGATCCGCCACGTCGCGCCCGTTGCCCCGCAGGGGGCCGTGAGCGTCGCGACGCGCAACACCACGCGCGTCGGTGGCGCCGGGCCGGCGCAGGACGCCGCCGCCGTCGCGCGCACCGTCTATCCCGCGCTCACCGCAGCGACTCGGCCGCACGTCGTGGTCCTCGTCGACACGGACGACTGGGACGCCGCGCTCGCCGCGTCCTCCCTCTCCTCCGCGCCGCTGAACGCGCCCCTGATCTACAGCGAAGGGGGAGAACTGCCCCAGGTCAGCGAACAGACGCTGCAGTCGCTCGCGCCGTCGGGCAGCGCGACGCTCGCAGGCGCCCGCGTGATCCGGATCGGCGGCGCCGCGGCGCCCGGCCAGGGCCTGCGGACGCTGCACGTGCCGTTCTCGCAGGCGGCGGCGGGGGCGGCCGCCGTCGCCGAAGTGCTCGCGCGCGTGAACGGCAAGGCGCGCCAGGTGATCGTCGTCAACGACGGCGAGCCGCCGTCGCAGCTGATGGCGGCGGCGGGGCTTGCGGCCGAGAGCGGGGCGCCGATCCTCTACACGGGCGCCGCGGCCGTGCCAGCGCCGACCGTCGCCGCGCTCCGTTCGCTGCACCACCCCGCGATCTACCTGATCGGCTCGACGACGCTCGCGCCCGTCGCGATCGCGACGCTCGAGCGCTACGGGACGGTGAAAATCGTCTCGCCCGGCACGAGCGGGCACGAAGCGGACTCCAACGAGGCGATCGCGATCGCCCGCTACACCGACGGCGCGTTCGGCTGGGGCATCCACGAACCGGGGCACGGTCTCGTCTTCGCCCGCTCGAACCGGCCGCTCGACGGTCCCGCGGCGGCGCTGCTGTCGGCGACCGGGGACTACGGCCCGCTGCTGCTGCTCGAAAGCGCCGACACGCTGCCGGCCGGGCTCGCCGCCTACCTCGCGGACATCCAGCCGGCATACGCGTCGGCGCCCGAATACCGCCCCGTGCGCGGGGTCTACAATCACGGCTGGGTGATCGGCGACGAATCGGCGATCGCCTCGACGACGCAGGCCGAAATCGACACGCTGCTGGAGATCAGCCCGCGTCGTGCCGGTACCGAAGAACTACAAGGCGAATAGCGAGGTCGGCGTGAGCGAGGCGGAGGACCCGGCACTGAAGGGCCGCGAGGTGACGATCGAGGACGTGCGCCGCCTGATGGGCGCGTCGACGCCCCATTTCGCGCTGCAGCTGCGGGCGCGCATCGCGGCGCTGATCCGTGGCCTGCCCGCGGACGACCCGGCGCGGCTGGAAGGCGAACGCGAGATCGAGCGCCTCGAGAGTCTCGGCTTCACGGGCGAGGTGCGCGGCGGGCGCGACGACGAGCGCCCGATGCCGACGCTCTCGCTCTAGGCGCGTCCTGCGGCGCGCACGCGCTCCTGGCGCGCCTTCGCGAACCGCGCGCGAAGCCAGCGCACGAGCAGCAAGAGCACGGCGGCGTCGAGCGCGAGCAGCGCGAAGTTCAGGACGCGCGGAACGGTCGTGACCGCGGCGACCGACAGCACGATCGCGCTGTGCAGCACGATCACGGGGATCACCGCGAGGAGCGTCACGTGCGAGCGGTAGCCCGAGAAGTGCTCGCGGATCGAGACCTCGATCGTGCCGAGCGCGACCGCGCCGACGCCCGCGACGATCGTCGTCACGTTGCGTTCGGGCCCGCGGACGAGTCCGACGAGCACCGCGATCGCGCCGACGAAGATGAGGATCTCCGAAAGCGGCCAGGGGTGCCACGGCGCGTCGGGGCGCTCGCCGTACGCGCCGATCTCGCGCGGCGCCGGGCGCGCGTCGCGCGTCTCGCGCGCCGCTGTCGGCGCCGGCCGGCGCTCGGGCCGCTCCGCCGTCACGGACGGGGCGGCGCCGCGCGCGCGTCGCTTTCCGTGTTTGCGCTTGGCCACGCCGTCAGCGTAGATGCCTCCAACGCGGGCCGTATGCTCTGGCGCGTGGCGCCGGAGGCTTCGCAGGGCACACCGCAGGGCATCCCGGGCTCCCGGCTCGCGGGACCGTTCGCGGTCGGGCGCTATGCCGCGGCGCTGCGCGAGCGCCTGCGCTCGATGGCTCGCGTGCAGCTGATCGGCGAGCTGGTGAACCTTCGCCTGAGCGCGAACCGCGCCTACTTCGAGCTGCGCGACGAGGCCGGCGCGGTGCCCTGCAGCGCGTGGCGCTCCGACTGGGAGACGATCCTCGCGAAGGCCGGCGGCGAGGTCGCCGAAGGCACGCAGGTCGTCGTCGCGGGCGGACCGGACTACTACGCCGGCAGCGCCCAGGCGTCGCCGTCGTTCTCGTTCTCGGTGACCGACATGCGTCTCGCGGGCGAAGGGGACCTACTCGCGCAGGTCGAGCGCCTGCGCCGCGTCCTGCGCTCCGAGGGGCTGCTCGAGCCGCAGAAGCTCCTGCCCCGCGCGGCGCTGCCGCGGACCGTCGCGGTCGTCACCGCGGAGGGCAGCCGCGCGCAGGGCGACATCGCCGCGGCGCTCGAGCGGCGCGGCTGGCGCGGGCGCCTGGTGTGGGCCTTCACGCCGGTCCAGGACCGCCGCGCGGCGCCGCAGATAACCGCGGCCCTAGGCGCCCTCGCCGGCAGCGGCGAGGTCGACGTGATCGTCGTCGCGCGCGGCGGCGGCTCGGTCGCCGATCTGCTCGCGTTCAGCGACGAGACCCTGTGCCGCACCGTCGCGCTGCTCGCGGTGCCCGTCGTCGCTTCCGTCGGACACCACTACGACCACACGCTGCTCGACGACGTCGCGGCCGTGTCCTGCTCGACACCGACGCATGCCGCGGAGGCCGCGGTGCCGGTCGACTGCGGCGCCGAGCGCGAACGCACGCGGCGCGCCGCCGCGCACCTAAGCAGCGGGGCGCGGCGCGCGATCCTGCAGCGCGCACGGCACCTCGCGCTGCTCTCCAGGGCCCCGGCGAGCCGGCTCGACGGGCAGCGCACACGACTGCACCAGATGCTGCGCGAGCTACGCGCCTCCTCGCAGCGCTCGCTGCGCGAGCGGCGCCGCTCGCTGCACGAGCGTGCCGCGTCGGTCACGGGACGCGCGCGCGTCACGAGCGCCGAATGCCGCGGACGGCGCCGCGTCGAGCTCGAGCGCCTCGCGCTCGCGCTCGACGCGCACGACGTGCAGCGCACGCTCGAGCGCGGCTACGTGCTCGCGAGCCGCGACGGCGAGCCCGTGACGCGGGCCGCACAGGTCCCCGCCGGCAGCGTGCTCGCGCTGCGCTTCGCCGACGGCGAGCGAAGGGCGACGGTGGGGCCGTGAGCGAGGAGCAGCAGCTCTCCTACGAGCAGGCGAGCGCGCGGGTCGAGGAGATCGTGCGCCGCCTGGACTCCGGTGAGGCGTCGCTGGCCGAGACGCTCGCGCTCGTGAAGGAAGGAAAGGCGCTGATCGAACGCTGCGCCGCGGAGCTCGAGAGCGTCGGCGGCGAGCTCGAGGAGCTGCGCCTCGACGAGCTCGTCGCGCGCCTGGAAGAGCGCGGCGGATGAGCTCCGACTTCGAGGGCCTCGCGGCGCTGCCCGTGAGCATCGAGCGTTACGAGCTCGAGCCGCTGCGCCAGCAGGTGTCGAGCTCCTTCGAGCGCCTCAGCACCGAGATCCACCTCTTCGGCCGCGGCGAGGAAGGGGCGGGCGAGGACGTGACCTACGACGCCGTCGACCACGAAGTGCTCCAGGCCGAGGGGCCGACGCTGCCGCTCGCCGGCGATTACACGATCGGCTCGTTCTGCGCGCACGTCGGCACGCTCGACCTCTTTCCGCGCGAGCCGGCCCGGGCGGTGTCGCGGCGCTACCGGCGCTGGGCGTACGAGTCGGCGGCGCTCGACCTCGCGCTGCGCCAGGCCGGCATGGACATGCAGCAGGCCGTCGGGCGTCGCTGCGAGCCGCTGCGCTTCGTCGTCTCGCTGCGCCTCGGCGAGCCGCCGTCGCTGGAGCCGATCGAAAGACGGCTGGCGATCTCGCCGACGCTGCAGTTCAAGCTCGACCCGACGAGCTCGTGGGACGACGAGCTCGTCGCGGAGCTGGTGCGGACCGGCGCCGTCGCGTCGGTCGACCTGAAGGGCCTTTACGTCGGCTCGATCGTCGACCAGCCGCCCGACGCGGCGCTCTACCGTCGCGTCGCCGAGGCGTTCCCCGACGCGTGGATAGAGGACCCGGCGCTGAACGACGAGACCGACGCGGTGCTCGCCCCCTACAGCGACCGCTTCTCCTGGGACGCGTCGATCCACAGCGTCGCGGACATCGAGGCGCTGCCGTACCCGCCGCGGATGGTCAACATCAAGCCCTCGCGCCTGGGTGGCCTCGAGTCGCTGATGGGCGCGTACGCCTACTGTGCCGAGCACGGCATCGGCTGCTACGGCGGTGGCCAGTTCGAGCTCGGTGTCGGGCGCGGGCAGATCCAGTACCTCGCGTCGCTGTACCACCCCGACGGCCCCAACGACGTCGCGCCATCGCCCTACAACCTCGTCGAACCGCCCGCCGGCCTGCCCGGCAGCCCGCTCGAGCCGCGCCCCGCGGCGACGGGCATGCGCTGGACCTGACGGACGCAACTTTCCTCGCGGCCAACTGTTCGCGGTCCAAGGGCGCTACCTTGCCAGGAACCGCCCGACGCGCGTTCGGCGCGGTGGAGGTTTGTGCAGCTTGACGTCAATGGAGCGCGCCATTCGAATCCTTTCGCGCGCGACGGCGATCGCAGTCGCGTTGCTCGCCGGCGCCGTGGCGCAGGCGTCGGCGGGGTCCGGTGCCGTCGCCCCCGAAGAAGCGCGCATCACGGCGGTCAACTGTTATCCGGCAGCGCACTGCGGCGCCAACGCCCACATCGTCTGGGTCCACGGCACCCTGGAAATCCAGGGAACGGCGATCGGCGAAGGGATGGAAGTCCTCTTCCCCGAGCGTCGCCTGGGCCTGATCGGCCCGGGCTCCGCGCGGGCGACGCTGCGCGAAGAAGGCTCGCGCCTGCTCGTCTCGGTGCCGCCCGGCGCCCACTCGGGCGACGTGGAGGTCGTGTACCCCGGCGGGCACACGCCGGCCTACGGCCCGATCATCCTGAGCGGAAAGCGGCTTCACCCGCCGCCCGCGAGCTCCCCGGGCGGCCCGTTCGCGTCGAAGGGCATGTGGATCTGGTACGTCCGCGACTCCTCCGGCGGCAGCGCCGCGGCGATCATCGCGAAGGCGCACGCGACGGGCGTGCGGACCGTCTACATCAAGAGCGCTGACGCCGCCAACTACTGGCCGCAGTTCTCCTCGCCGCTGATCGCCGAGCTGCATGCCGCCGGGCTGAAAGTGTGCGCCTGGCAGTACGTCTACGGCACGCGGCCCGCCGCCGAGGCCGCCGTCGGCGCGCGCGCCGTGAAAGCGGGTGCCAACTGCCTCGTGATCGACGCCGAGGAACAGTACGAAGGCGAGTACGCCGCCGCCCAGACCTACATCAAGGACCTACGCGCGAGCATCGGCGCGTCCTTCCCGCTCGCGCTCGCGTCGTTCCCGTGGATCTTCTACCACCCGTCGTTCCCCTACTCCGTCTTCCTCGGGCCCGACGGCGCCCAGTACAACCTGCCGCAGATGTACTGGAAGGCGATCGGCGTCTCGGTCGACTCCGTCTACGCGTACACGTACGTCGACAACCGCATCTACCGTCGGCGGATCTTCCCGCTCGGCCAGACCTACGAACACGTCGACCGCTCCGAACTGATGCGCTTCCGCCAGGACGCACGCCTCTACGGCGCCGACGGCTACTCCTTCTGGGACTGGCAGGAAACGATCGCGCGTCAGTGGCGCAACCTCGCCGAACCGCTCCTGCCGGCGCCGGCGAACGCCCACGCGAACGGCGAATACCCGCTGCTCACGTCGCGCGCCGAGCACAGCGACGCCGTGCTGTGGATGCAGGAGCACCTCGCGACGGCGATCGCCGCACAGCCGACGAACGGCATCTTCGAAAAGAAGACTGTCGCGAACCTGATCGCCTTCCAGCACGCCCACGGCATCGCGCCGACCGGCACCTGCGAAGCGGCGACATGGAAGGCGCTGCTGGCGCTCGCGCCCGTCAACGTCGTCTGGACGGGCCGCACGCACCCCTCGACCTGAGCGCGACGCCCCCCGAGCGCGAGCGGATAGGGTTCCGGGCCACGGCCCGCACCCCCGCCGGGCGAACGCGACGAACTGGGAGCCATGAGCGAACGAATCGCAATTGCCGGCAGCGGCGCAATCGCGTGCGGCCTGGCCACGACCGCCGCCCACCACGGCCCCGTGCTGCTGCTCGCGCGCTCGCAGGAGTCCGCCGACAGGGCGCGCGCAACCGTCGAAAAGACGCTCGCGCGCATGAAGGCCGAAGTCGACCCAGAGCACGTGCAGATCGTCACCGACGCCGCCGCGCTCGCCGACTGCGAGTTCGTCGTCGAGGCGATCGTCGAGGAGCTCGAGCCCAAGGAACGGATGCTCGGCGAACTCGACGCGATCGTCGGCGGCGACGCGATCCTCGCGTCGACGACCTCCTCGCTGTCGGTCGCGCGCCTCGCGCAGGCGAGCGGCCGCGAGGACCGCTTCGTCGGGCTGCACGTCTTCAACCCGGTGACGCGCATGCAGCTCGTCGAGCTCGTCTTTCCCGACGCCGCGTCGCCCGCGACGCGCGAGCGTGCGCTCGCGCTCTGCGAGCGCTTCGAGAAGACCGCCGTCGTCGTTCCCGACACGCCCGGCTTCGTGGTGAACCGGCTCCTCTTCCCGTACCTCTTCAGCGCCGTGCGCTTCCAGGAAGAGACCGGCATGCAGGCCGAGGACATCGACACCTGCATGCGCCTGGGCGCCGGTCACCCGATGGGGCCGCTCGCGCTGCTCGACCTCGTCGGGCTCGACGTCTCGGCGGCCATCGGCCGCACGATCGGCGAGCAGATCCCGCCGCGCGTCGACGAGCTGATCGCCGAGGGGGCGCTTGGGCGCAAGGCCGGACGCGGCTTTTACGACTACTGAGCGCCGCGAAACTTTTCTGATCCTCTGAGCGGGAATTTAAGCGGCCTTGATGGTCGCGGCGATACTGGGAGATGCGACAACGACAGGTCGCACGCACACCTGCCTCCTCCAGTGCGGCGCCCGGTTCGCCTCCCCCCGGCGGACCGGGCGCAAACTTTTAAGCGTCGGGGCGGTCGTCGCGCGAGGCGACGGGCCGGCGCTCGCGGATACGGACCGCGTCGACGCGGTTGTCGCTCACGGACTCGACGCGGATCGAATAGCCGTCGGCGTTGACGGTGTCGCCGCGTCTCGGCAGCCGGCCGAGCTCGGCGAACACGAAGCCGCCGACGGAGTTGTAGGCGTCGCTGTCGACGGGCAGGTCGAGGCCGTAGTCGGCGAGGTCGCTGATCGCGACGTGGCCGCGGACGAACCAGTCGCCGTTCGCCAGGCGCCGGATCTCGCTCGTGCTGGGATCCGTCTCGTCGGCGATCTCGCCGACGATCTCCTCGACGATGTCCTCGACGGTGACAAGGCCCGCGACGCGGCCGTACTCGTCGGCGACGACGGCGAGCGACGCGCGCCGGCGCTGCAGGTCCGCGAGCAGGTCGTCGAGCGGCTTGGTCTCCGGGATGATGAGGGCGTCGGAGATCAGGCCCGTCAGCGGCGCGTCGGGGCCATCCTGCATGAGGCGGCGCACGAGCGCCGCGACATGCACGATGCCCGCGATTTTGTCGTGGTCCTCTTCCTCGGTCACGAGCAGCCGCGTGTGGCCGCTCGCGACGGAGGTCTCGAGCGCGCTGCCGACGTTCTGCGAGCTGTCGATCGTCACGACCGCCGGTATCGGCGTCATGACCTGGCGCGCCTCCTGCTCGTGCAGGTGAAAGACGCCCGTGAGCATGCCCGCCTCCCCCGGGTCGATCTGGCCGCCGGCGTACGACTCGGCGATCAGTCGCTTGAGCTCGTCGGGCGAGCCGCCGCCGCGTTCGAGGTTCGTGTCGACGCCGAACAGCCGCAGGATCCAGCTCGACACCGCGGTCAGGCCGCGGATCAGCGGCGCGAAGAGCACGGCGAACGCGTTCAGCGGCCGCGCGACGCGGCGCGCGACCGACTCGGCGCGGTCGATGGCGTAGAACTTCGGCACCATCTCGCCCGCGATCAGCTGCGCGATCACGATCATCACGAACGCGGCGGCGGCGCAGATCACCGCCGCGACGCCGCCCGCCGCGGCACCGAACGCTTCGCGCAGCAGCGCGGCGAGCGCCGGCTGGCCGAGCGCGCCGATGGCGATCGACGTGACCGTGACGCCGATCTGGACCGCCGATATGTACTCGTTGACGTTCGCGAGCTGCCTCAGCGCGAGCCCCGCGCCGCGGGCGCCCTCGTCGCGCAGCACTTCCAGGCGCGCGCGGCGCGAACGGACCAGCGCGTACTCGGCGATGACGAAGAACGCGTTGACCGCGATCAGCAGCGCCGTGATGGCGAGCTTGAGCCCGTTCACAGCGAGGGCCGCCGCTGCGGCGGGCCGGGGGGCCTCGGTGAGGCCTTACTTCGGGTCGGTTCCTCTTCTTCTGTCATCGCGAGGGTGACCGCCCAACGGTAGCAATGGGCCGCGTCGGAGTCGCGCGGCGTCGCCCGGGGTACGCTGCGCGGTGCGATGAGGAGCAACCGTTCGATACCCGACGCCGAGGTCATCCCGGTGCTCATCTACCCCGAAGTGCGCGAGGCCGTCGACTGGTTGACGCGCGCCTTCGGGTTCCGCGAGCGCCTGAAGATCGGCGAGGCACACCGCTCGCAGATCAACGTCGGCGAGCGCGGCGCGGTGGTCGCCGCGGACGTGCGCGGCGAACGCGCGCCGCCGCGCCCCGGCGTCGTCACGCACATGGTGATGGTGCGGGTCGCGCGCCTGGACGAGCACTGCGAGCGCGCCCGCGCCGCGGGCGCCCGGATCCTCGACGAGCCGCACGACAACCCGTTCGGGGAGCGCCAGTACGTCGCCGCCGATCCCGCGGGGCACCAGTGGGTGTTCAGCGAATCGACCGCCGACGTCGACCCCGCCGAGTGGGGCGGCGAGCTGCGCGAGCTCTGAGCGGCCCGCTCAGAGCGCGTCGATCTCGCGCGCGAGCGCGACGTCGCGCGCGGTGATGCCGCCCTCGGAGTGCGTGCTCAGCGTGAGCCGCACGCGGTTGTAACCGTGGAGCAGGATGTCGGGGTGGTGGTTGGCGCGCTCCGCGAGGGCCGCGACGCGCTCGACGAACGTGACGGCGGCCGCGAAGTCGGCGAGCTTCCACTCGCGCTCGAGCGCCGTGCCGGCGACCGCCCACGCGCCGTTGGTGCGGGTGAACTCCTCGAGCTCCGCTGCGTCCAGTGTCGCCACATCGTCAGCGTACCCGCATCCGGGAGGCTTAAATTGGGGGCCGTGCGCATCGTCTCTCTCGTGCCCCACGCCACCGAGCTCCTGTGCGCCCTCGGCGTCGGCTCCGAGCTCGTCGGCGTCACCCACGAGTGCGACTACCCGCCGCTCGTGCTCGAGCTCCCGCACGTCACGCGCGACGCGCTGCCGGGCGGGCTGGGCGGCGCCGAGATCGATGCCGCGGTGCGCGAGCGGACAGCCGCCGGAGAATCGATCTACGAGCTCGACCGCGAAGGGCTCGCGGAACTCGAACCGGACCTGATCGTCACGCAGGCCCTCTGCCCGGTCTGCGCGGTCTCCTACGAGGAGGTGTCGGAGATCGCGCCGACGCTCCCGTCGCACCCGGACGTGATCTCCCTCGACCCCCACACCCTCGGCGAGGCGCTCGGCGACATCCGTACGCTCGCGACGGCCACCGAGCGCAAGGACCGCGGCGTCGAGCTTGTACGCGAACTCGCGGACCGGATCGACCGCGTGCGCCTGGCGGTACGCGACGAGCCCGGTCCGCGCGTCGCCGCGCTGGAGTGGCTCGATCCGCCGTTCGCGGCGGGCCACTGGACGCCGCAGCTGATCGAGCTCGCCGGCGGCGAGGACGCGCTCTCCCTGCCCGGCGAGCCCTCGCAGGAGGTGACGTGGGAGGCGGTCGCCGCCGCGGCGCCGCAGGTCGTCGTCGCGATGCCCTGCGGCTACGACGCGGAACGCTCCGCGGCCGAGGCACTGACGTACGCGAGCGAGCTCGCGGCGCTCGAGGCCCAGGTGTACGCGGTCGATGCCGCCGCCTATTTCTCGCGTCCGGGCCCGCGCCTCGTCGACGGCCTCGAGCTGCTCGCCTGGATCCTTCACCCGCAGGCTGTGCCAGAGCCGCCCGCCGGCGTCGCCGCGATCGCCCTCGCGCTCTAGCGAACGGGGCCGCCGGGCACGAAGACGGGCCCGTTTTCGAGGTTTCGGTGCGCGACCTCGACCGCGCCGGCGAAGCATACGACGGCGATCAGGATGCTGATGCCGTAGCCGATCGCGGGCGAGCGCAGCCGGTCGCCGAACTGCAGCGCGGCCATCGTCAGCAGCCCGCCCGCGAGCCCGCCGAGGTGGCCGCCCCAGCTGATCCCGGGCAGCGTGAAGCTGAAGATCAGGTTCAGCGCGATCACCCAGCCGACGCCGCTTTGCATGATCGGGATGCGCCGCTCGTAGAGGACCACGACGACGGCCCCCATCACGCCGAAGATCGCACCCGAGGCGCCGACCGTGATCCCGTGCGGCGTTGTGATCAGCGCGACGAACGAGCTCGCCAGCAGCGACACGAAGTAGACGACGGCGAACTTCAGGCTGCCGATCGCGGGCTCGAGCATCGTGCCGAACACGTAGAGGACCCACATGTTGAACCCGATGTGCAGGAAGTTCTCGTGCAGGAAGCCGCACGTGACGATGCGCCACCACTGGCCGTGCGCCACGCCGATGCCCGGAAGCGTCGGGAAGCTCCCGATGAGGGCGCCTTTTTCGATCAGCGTGCCGCCGGCGCTGCCGCCGAACGTGAACGCGGTCGGACCCTCGAAGAGGAACACGAGGACGTTGATCGCGATCAGCGTGACGGTGACGCGCGGCGTGCGGTTCACCGCCGCCGCGCCGCGGATCACGCGCGTCTTCTGGCTCGCGCACTCCGGACAGCGCATGCCGACCGGCGTCGGCGTCATGCAGTCGGGGCAGATCGGCCGCCCGCAGTTCGAGCACGAAACCCCCGTCTCGCGCCCGGGGTGGCGATAGCAGGTGGCCATCGGGCTTTCAGCCTAGCCGGGCGTTCAGGAGTCGCCGAGCAGCCGGCGCGCCTCGGACCCGAGATCGCGCAGCGTGCTCTCTGCGTTCTCGCGCACCGCCCCTATCGTCGCGGGGCTGCCCTTCGCGCGGCGCCTTGCCCGCAGCAGCACCAGCGCGGTCGCCGCGCTCCCGCCGACGACGAGCGCGGCGGCGGGGCGCACCCAGTGGCGCGGGTCGCGCATCGCCGCGAGTTCCCACGCCTCGAGCTCGCCGGCGGCGAGCTCGGTGATGCTTGTGAGCGTCTCCTCGAGCCGGTCGACGAGGTGTGCGGGCGGCTCGAGCGGCGCGAGCGCTTCGCCGAGCAGGCGTTCGATGTGCGGCGAAACGTCACTCACCGCGGCCCCCGTTCTCGTCGACGATCTGCTCGAGCTGCTTGATCGCGCGGTGCACCAGCACCTTCGTCGCGCCGTCCGAGCGCCCCATCGCACGCGCGATCTCGCGGTTGTCCATCCCCAGCGCGAAGCGCATGATCAGCGCCTCGCGGCGGTCGTCGGGGAGCTGCTCCACGCCTTCGAGGATCCGCGCCAGCTCGTCGCGGCCCTCGACGACCTGCTCGACCGTGTGCGTCGCCGCGATTGGGCTGCTCTCGTCCAGCGGCGCCGAAGGGCGCCGCGAGCGGTCCCTGTAGAGGTTCGCGGCGAGGTTGTGCGCGATGCGGATCAGCCACGGTCGCAGCGGGCGGCCGTTCGACTCCTGCTGGGCGCGCTCGAAGTGGCGGTAGGCCTGCAGGAACGTCTGCTCGGTCAGATCCTCGGCGTCGTGATGGTTGCCGACGCGGTAGTAGGAGTAGCTGTAGACGTCGCGCAGGTGCGCCTTGTAGAGCGCGGCGAACTCCGCGTCGAGCTGCTCCTTGGACTTCGCCGGCACTCATCGCACCCTAAAGCGTCGGCGCGTCCGGCTACGCGGCGTGCGAGCCGGTTCGCAGTGGCTCGGTGTCGGGGTCGACGGGCGGCTCCAGCGGCGGGCGCTCGCCGCCGAGCGCCTCCCACTGCAGCGAGACGTTGTCCCAGATGCGTTCCGTCACCTCGCCCGCGAGCTGCGGCGAGCAGTTCTGCACGGACGGGAAGCGCAGCGCCCGGCCGGCGCGGAGCTTCACCTTGCGGGGCCGGATTCGCCAGCCGCGACGCACGTGCTCGCTTCCCATCACGGCCAGCGGGACGACCGGCGCGCCGCTTTCGAGGGCCAGGCGGCCGATCCCGCGACGCGGCGCCGCGAGCGGCCCGCGCCGGATCCGCGTGCCCTCGGGGAAGATGACCACGCAGTCGCCGCGGTCGAGGATCGTCCGCGCGGTCGCCATCGCGTCGAGGTCGCTCGCGCCGCGGTCTACGGGGAAGGCGCCGAGCGAGTTGAGCAGGAAGGCCTGGACCGGCTTGCTGAACAGCTCGCGCTTGGCCATGTAGTAGATCGGCCGTTTCGTCATCGAACCGATGACGAACGGGTCGAGGAAGCTGCGGTGGTTGGAGGCGATCAGCAGCGGCCCCTCGTCGGGCACGTGGTCGATGCCGACGCGCTTCAGTCGGAAGTAGACGAGGAAGAACGGCAGGAAGAAGAAGCGGACGACCCGGTACAGGAGGGGGTTCACGCCTTTGGCGACGGCGCGCTCGTGGAAAGCGCCGAGCTCGTTCGAGTTGTCCTTCTCCCCCGGACTCACGACACGTTTACACGTACCCGGTGCGGGCGTTACACGCTGCGCTGCTCGGCGGACGTTCGGTTCGCTTTCGCGTGGCGTCGCGGCCGGGGCGGCGGGGCGCCGTCACGGCAGCGGCCACAGGTCACCCGCAGGCTGCCAGGGCTCGCGGTGCCACTCCGCGTACGCCTCGTCGGGGCTCGTCGTGGGCGCCGCCGCCGACGCGCCATACCGTCCCGCCACCTCGCTGACGGGGTAGTCGATCTCGCGCTCGCAGCGCGCGCCGATCATGAGCACGGCGCAGGGGCCGTCGCCCGCGCCTACGAAGACGTGGGCGGCCCCGGCAGGGCAGTGCAGCAGGTCCCACTGTCGCAGCGGCCGCTCCACTTCGTCGACGATCGCGATGCACTCGCCGTGCAGGACGAGGAAATCCTCCTGCGATACCTCGGAGTGGTACATGCCGCTCGGCTGCCCGGGTTCCATGACGCGGACGTTGATGCCGATCTGCGCCCAGCGGGCGCTCTCGGGCTCGAGGTCGATGATGCCGGACCGGCGCGGGTGTCTGCGCCCCGGCGCTTCGGCGATGTTGATGACCGTGACCTCGTCCACGGCGGCGATTCTCGTTGCTGCGCCGCGACGCCGTCAAGGCGCCGCGCGCCGGCGGGCGCGACTCTCGCGAAACACATGCTGTGCCCGTGCGCGCCGACCACCGGCTGCGGCTGGAATGTGAGTTTCGCCGCCCTGTTATGTTCGCGCGTGATGTTTGGTCGACGGGGGCATCGACTTGCGAGGTGGTTGGCGATCGCGCCCGCGGCTGCCGCGGCGTCCTGTGTCGTGGCGACCCCGGCGATCGCCGCGCATCCGTCGATATCCCACCTGGGTATCTCGCCGTCGCTGCTCACTGCGGGCGGCGGGAGGGAGACGCTCACGTTCACGGCTCGCGGCACCAAACGGTGCTCGATCGCGATCTCGCCCGCCCTGCGCGGAGAGCCGGGTAGCGTGCGCTGCGGCAGGGGACGCGTGCGCGTGCGCCTCAGCATCCCCGCAAACCCGCGCCCCTCGATCGCCTCCTACCGGATCACCGTCCGGCCGCGCGGGCGCCGCGCGCCGTCACCGACCACGAGCCTGCGCGTGGCAGCGCAGCCCTTCCGCGTGGCGGTAGGCACCTACCACGCCTGCGCGACCGTGTCGACGGGCCGCGTCGTGTGCTGGGGCGACGGCCACGACGGGATGCTCGGCGACGGCACGGAAAAAGCCAGCGAGACCGGCGTGTACGTCGACGGGATCACCGACGCGTCCTCGGTTGCCACCGGCAGCTACTTCTCTTGCGCACTGCTGCGCAGCGGCACGGTCGCGTGCTGGGGTGAAGACTACTTCGGCCAGCTCGGCGACGGCCAGAACGAAGATGCCGATACGCCGCAGGCAGTACGCGGCGTCACGGGCGCCGTCGCCATCGCCGCGGGCGAAGAGCACGCCTGCGCCCTGCTGTCCTCGGGACGGGTCGAGTGCTGGGGAGACGGGATTGAGGGCGAGCTCGGTGACGGCGGCAACAAGAGCTCCAATCTCGCCGTCGCCGTCGGTGGCGTCACGAAGGCGATTCAGGTCACGGCGGGTTCGGGTGACTCGTGCGCGCTGCTCGCGTCGGGACACGCCGTCTGCTGGGGAGACAACCTGGAGGGCGAGCTCGGCGACGGCAGCACCGAAAGCACGACGACGCCAGTCGAAGTCCGCGGGGTGAGCAGCGCTGTCGAGATCGCCGCGGGATCGGGTTACTCGTGCACCTTGCTGGCGGACGGACACGTCGACTGCTGGGGCGAAAACTTCTACGGGGAGCTCGGCGACGGTGGCACCGAACCCTCGAAGACCGCCACCGCGACACACGAGTCGGCTCGGGCGACGTGGCTCGCCGCCGGCCGCTTCGACGCATGCGTCGTACTCGCTGGCGGCCGCGTCAACTGCTGGGGATCGGGGTCGTACGGTGAACTCGGCTGGGGACGATTCGAAGGTTCTCCCAACCCCGTCGAAGTGGTCGGGCTGACGAGCACGACACAGGTAGCGGGCGGCAACAACGTCGTATGCGCAGTTCCGACGAGCGGGCCCCTCAGCTGCTGGGGCGACGGCGAAGCGGGCGACCTCGGGGACGGCGAAGAAGCCGACTCCGACGTCCCCGTCGACGTGTTGGGCCCGCTTGAACTCTAGGAGGCGCGAGGAGCCGGCGGACCTCGGCTTAGACTCGACGGGATGCCGGAGTAGCTCAGTTGGCTAGAGCGCCTGTCTTGTAAACAGGGGGTCAGGGGTTCGAGTCCCCTCTCCGGCTTCAACATCATCCCTGCAAAACAAGCTTTTTCTACGCGAGCACGACCGACGTTCTCGCTCGTCAAGTGGTTTTGGGTAGCGCATTTGGGTCGCAACCTTGCCACTGCGCCGCCCGATGTACGGATCGTTGAGTCCCTAACGTCCGGATTCCCCGACGACTTGCTGAGTCGTCCGCAACCCATTGCGGCGTCGCCCGGAACGTCTCTAGCCGACCGAACTTGGGGTGCCCGAGGCGGGCAACAGCGGCGCAATCCGCAGGTGGACGAACTTGTCGGTCGCCGGCGCCCACCGATCGTCGTCATGACCGTCGGGGCTGTAGACGACGGCGTGAGCGAGTAAATCCTGCGGTTGTGGATCCGGGGGGGTTGCAAGCACATTGCCCCCGCGCTGAGCGCGATCAGGGACGACACTGAGCGCCAGTGCTCCCGTTATTCGACCACCCAGCTCTCGAAAGATCTCGGGAGGAAGGGTCCACATGACTCCCTGAGCGGCGCCGTGCTCGCTGCTAAACGCCACCTTCCCAGCGGCCCACTCGAAGCCGCTCATCGGGGGGACGCTTGAGAGCTTCAATTGCGCGAGCGCGGACAGCGCACGGGCCGAACCTGCGGACGCTGCTCCTGCGACGGCACCCGCCGCGGACGCGAGCGTGCTCGCGTCCGTCACAAGCGGCTGGATAGCTTGCCAGTCCTTCGCTGCCTTCTCGATGAAGGAGTCTTGGTGGGCGACGGGGCTCATGTAGTTGACCGTGGCGGCGAGCTCCTTTACGCGCCAGCCTCCCCCGAGCGGGAAGAAGAGGTAAACGCGGGCTGCGGGTCGGGGCAGTCGCTCCCAGAGATTGCCCGGGCCTTTGATCCGCCGGAGCGGACCTCCGTCGTCGGGCCTGTGGCCGGGGTGGCCGATCGTCCACCAATACTCGTATACTGGCGCGGGCTGCGCTGACTGCGCGGCCGACCCTGGCGTCGCGCCCGCAGGCACCACCTCTGCAATTGCAGTATCAACGACCGGACTGGTCTCGCCGAAGATCTCGAAGTAAAACGCCTCGGCGCCCTCACCGTCCCACGCGTTGAGATCCTCAGGATGACTGGCCGATTCGATCGTCACGTAGGAAGTGAACCGGACTGTTCGGCCATACGATGGCGACGGGCACCACCCGGGAGACGAAGCGGGTTCAGATCTGCTCGGTCCGGATCACACTTCTCATGTCGCTCGACGCCGCGCCGCTCGCGCACGATTCGCACGATCCCGCTTGAGGCGATCCGCGATCTGCGCGCACATTTGGCCGTAGCGGCCGCTTAGGAACTGATCCGGCAATCGGTCGTCTTCGATGAGGACCGCCTCGAACGGGTCGATGTCGAAGTCCAGAACGACGTCGCGGAACGCCTTGTGTTTGCAGCATCGTTTGAAGATCCGCTCGTTCAGGTTCAGCACAGCGCGAACGCCCTCGCCGGATGTCAGCTCTGGACTGTCGAGGAGAAAGCGAGACCACTGTCTTGTGCATCGGATCGCCGACTTGAGCTGGCGCAGCGCGAGGTCGTCAGTCTTCGCCAGGCCCGAAGCGTTGAACACGCGACTCTCCATGCATCGCTCAGGATGCATGATCCAAACGGTCGCTTCGGAAACGTCATCCCGAGGTGGCAGGTTCACTTCAACGGCCGTGTTCCTCACGTCCCTCGCGGTTAGCCCGTACGGTTGATCGATGAAATCGATCTCGCGTTTGACCCCGTCTCGGTCGACGTACATCACGAGGCCCGTGTTTGGGGTTGAATGGTCCGCCTTAGGTAGTGCCGACTCGCCCTCGACGAGTTCAGCAGCGCGGAGTGCTGATCGAGCGCTCCCCTCGAAGTCTATGTCCTTGCTCGCGAGCCACTCGCTGTCGTCGCGGTCCGCATGTCCGTAAAGCGGCTCGAGGAATCGCTCCCAGAACGCGACGGCTTGACCCCCTACGAGGATGATTCGCCGCTCGTCGGAAAGCGGCTGTAGCAAAGAGATGATTCGCCGCGCTTCGGCGTGCTGTAGTGGCGGCTTTGGCGCCACCTGGCGGCGGTTAGCTGAGCGAGCGCGAGGCGGCGAGCCGGACACGTGCCGAGCCTGCAAGCGACCCGAAGACCTCGTTGTCTTGCCTCAGCTGAGACGCTGACTTGCGGCCAGATGCCCGTGCGTACTCGTCTTCCCGCCGTGAGACTTCCTTCTCACGGGCGCGATCTACAGGAAACATTTTGTCTGCTTGTCCAGGCATAGCTCTCAGTGGACCTCCGGCGCCGTTGTTCACGACCCATAGGACTCCTCGACGAGTATACGCGGAAACCTTACCCCTGAAAAGTCATCATCGGCCTGAGCGGCTGCCATGGTCTCGCGCTGAAGGGGCCCGAATCGTCGTGCCGCTGCCGCTGCTCCTGCCTCTGCCTCTGCCTCTGCCGCTGGCGCTGCCCCGCGCGCTGCCGCTGGCGCCGCCGCTGCTCCTGCCTCTGCCGCTGGAGCTGCCTCTGGCGCTGCCGCCACTTCGCGGCCGTTGCTTGACGTACCTGGCTGTCGTCATCTCTTGCTGGATTCTCCTCGCGGGGGCGCCCACCATGGTGCGCATTGAAGGGCCGACCTGCGGCAAATGAGCCGTTACTACGCGCTTAGGAGGCGAACCGCTCCGCGGGGGCTAGCGACGCTCGCGCTCAGCCTTGCTGCAGCCGCCACCTGCTTGGAGGAGCCGTTCTCCAGTCCCGGCGGAGGCTGCCTGGCGGCGTCGCTGGTGCGGCGGTTCGCTCCGGAGCGGAGAGCGTCGCTCCTGACGAAGCGTGCCGCGTGCTCCGCTGGTACCGTGCGTAATGCGATGCACGTTCGGCGCCCGTCGCCAGCAGTGCTTCTTGCATTGCTCGTCCTCATGTCGGTGGGTGCGGGGGTACTGGTAGCCATCGCCGCCGGGACGGGCGAAGGCTGGTTCGCCGCTCGAACCCGAATTGCTGTTGCGCGTCGGCAGTCCCCGCCGCCCCCTGACCGGGGCAGGTATGCGACTAACGCCGCGGGCGAAACGTACGGCTCGTCGTCCGGCGCGCCACCGGGCCACGAACCCGACCTCGTCGCCGCGTTCGGGCAGACAAGCACCGGCCGGATCGTGTCGGGCTACGTCAAGTCGGCCGAAATGAACGCCTACAACGGCACGAACGTTAAATCGCCACAGGAAGCCGTCGCTTTCGAACGCGAAGCTGCAAGTGTCGGCGAAAGGAAGATCCCGCTCTACTTGAAGAACGGCACCACCGTGATCGGGAGTTTCGAGGTACGCCGTTAGCCGCGTTCGTTCAGGGAAGCGATCCGCTCCGTGGCGGGCATCGGCGCTCGCGCTCACCGTCGCGGCGGTCGTTGCTCTCAGCGCGTGCGGCAACTCGGCTACGCGCTCCGGCACGAGCAGAGGCAAAAGCCACGCCGTCAGCTGCCCGTTCCACGTATTTCGCGGCGGCGTCGGAGTCAGCACTCCAGAAGTAGTGGTCGATAGCGAGGCCGCCAAGCACCACCTCGAACATCAGTGCCGCGGCGTCCCACTCGACATCGTCGTGCACGAAGGGCCGGCCATCATCAACACCCGGATCAACGCCAAGCACCTCGGTGAAGAGATCACGATTCTCACTCGCAGGGTGCGCGAATCCTGCCCCAAGGGATGCGTCGTCACGATCCACCGCTAGCTCTGCCCTAGGTGCCTGGTGATCGGTCCGGAGCCTCAACTCAGGCCACGAACACTTATCAGCCGGTAGCGGGCGCGGCGCTATACGCGGTGACGCTCCCGGGCGCGGGGCAGCGCAGGGCCTCGCGCCTCGCCGAGAGGCTAGAGGCCTGCAAGCAGCTCGCCAGCGGGGATTGTGAGAGTCAACTCCGGCATCTATTCCGGACGGCACCGAGCACCGCCCGCGAGTGCGAACAAAACTGTGAACACGCCGCGCGGTCCACGAAACCAGTTAGCTATTGGCGGCGGTGCGCAGTAGTCAGCGTGGAGTGCCAAGCCTCTCCCGGGCAAGAATCCTATGACCAGGCCGACGAGTGTCTCCCCATCAAATGCCAAATCCAAAGAACGCTCCGCCCTCACAGCATCAGCGCCGCCTGGCCTGGGCCGCCGCCCTACACGCCTCCCTCGCCGCCGCAGCACACGGCGGGTTGCCATGCGGCTGGGCGCGGCAGCCGTAGCCATGGCGCTCGGTGCCTGCGGTGCGACTCGCTCGCCCTCTCGAACCGTCTCGCTCTCAGAAACGCAGAAGGTGGAGAATGTCTGTGGCGCGCTCGCCGCGCGGCTCGCTTCGATCGCCGCGCGGACTTTCAACGCGACGCCGATCCCCGGCGATTACACCCCGCGGACCCGTCTCGCCGCGATAGCCAGGGGCGACCGAGACTCAGCGACGGTCATCCGCGCAACGGCGCGCGAACTTCAGGCGGCTGCTGCGACTAGATCGTCAACGCGAAGCGCCGTCTCATCCCACTTAGCCATGGCCGAGCGGTTCGACCGCTACTCCTCGGCGACGGCGATCGGGACACCGAACGCCGTCATCGCCCACGACCGCCTCCTCGAAAGCGCCACATTAGCCGGGCGCGTCGAGGCCGCCTGCACTCCTGGGGGCGTGCCAATCCCGCGTAGCGGTTGCGCGACACGGTCCATGAATTACTTAGTGATGCAGTAGCGGTTCAGGAGCCGCCAGCGTCGCTTGCCTTTGTGCGAGGAGGTGGGTTGACCTCTACCGCGGTCGCAAGCTAAGGTCGCGGCGGTCTAGGAGACAAGCGGGCGTCGTCGATCGCAACGCGTACAGTGCCGCTCGGCGTCGAAGCGAGTCCCGAGGCGCAACACCGAGACCCATGCAAGAAGTGGTGTTCGCGCCCGGCCCGGCGGGAGCCGCACCCGCCGTGCCGCCTTTAAAACGCGGGCTTGACACGGAGGTGAACGATGCTCCCCCTGACCAGCCACCGAACCCGTCCCGGCTCGATTCTCTTGGCCGCGCTGTCCGTCGCGGCTTGCGCCGCGCTCGTCGCGTGGACGGCATCGGCCAAAGCGAACGGCTGCGCCAACACGTTCACCAACCATTCCGGCGGGAGCTGGTTCACTGCGACGAACTGGTCGACCGAAAAAGTGCCGTCTTCGGGGGAAGAAGTGTGCCTCACCGAATCGGGCACGTACACGGTTGAACTGCGTCAGACGGGTGCGAACGTGACGCTGAAGTCGCTGAAGATCGGCGGCTCCTCGGGGACGGCGACGCTCGAGGTCGAGAGCACGTCCAGCGCCAACGCTGAGCTCTCCACCAGCGAAGGACTCGCGATCACCACGCACGGCGCGCTGGCCATGACGAACGCGCCCGACAAAGACGAAAACACGGTCACGCTCGCGGGACCGATCGAAAACGCGGGCACGCTGACCGTCGAAAAAGGCAACGGGCCGAGCGGCGGCCGCGCGCTCCTGGGCAACGTGACGAACACCGGCACGATCGCCATCGAGAAGAACACCGAATTCAACAGCGAACACGCAACGCTCAAGAACGAAGACGAACTCTCGCTGGCCGAAGGCGTCGACCTGCACGTGAGCGGAAAGGCATCCTTCGACAACGCGAGCGGCGGCAAGCTCACGGCGGCGAGCGGCGCCGACGTGCTCGCGTCGGGCAGCGAAGCGTCGTTCACCGAGGGCGCAGGCACGACGAGCGGCACCCTGCCCGTGATCGTCGACGACAGCTCACTGTCCTACACCGGCACCGGCGCAAGCACGATCGCCGCGCGGGGAACGAGCACGCTGTCCGGCAGCCTCGCGAGCGGACAGACGCTCGAGATTCAGAGCACGTCGGGCGAGAACGCCCAACTCACGGCCGCCGCGAGCTTCACCAACGCCGGCCAGATCACGCTCAGCAACGCGAGCGACGGCGACCAGAACAGCGCCACGCTCGTCGTCGACAAAGGCGAAACGCTCACCAACAGCGGCACGATCGCAAGCGAACCCGGCAACGGCAGCGGCGGAAGCCGCACACTCGCCGGCTCGATCACGAACACCGGCACCATCGAAATCAACAAGAACACCGAATTCAACTCGTCGTCCGCCACGACGCTGACCAACGAAGGCGCGCTCACCATCGCGAGCGGGGTCGCGCTGAGCTCACCGGGCAAAGGAAGGATCGTCAACGCCGCCGGCAGCATCACCGCCGTCGGAAGCGGCGACGTCTCGGTGCACGGCGGCGAAGCGTCGTTCGTCGAGGGCGCCGGCACGACGAGCGGCAGCTTGCCCGTGATCGTCGACGACAGCTCACTGTCCTACACCGGCACCGGCGCGAGCACGATCGCCGCGCGCGGAACGGGCGCGCTCGCCGGCAACCTCGCGAGCGGGCAGACCCTGCTCGTGCAGAGCACAGCGGCCGAGAACGTGCAGCTTACCGCCGCCGCGAGCTTCACCAACGCCGGCCACATCGACCTGACGAACGCGAGCGACGGCGACCAGAACGGCAGCGCGCTCGTCGTCGGCAACGGCGAAACGCTCACCAACTCGGGCACCATCGCGTGCGAACTCGGCAACGGCACCGGCGGGTACCGCACGCTCGAGGGAGCCATCACGAACAGCGGCACCCTGACGATCTCACGGAACACGGAATACGCGCCGAACGCGGCCGCGAACCTCACGAACGAGGGGACCCTCGAAATAGCGAACGGCGCCACGCTCAGCTCACCCGGCAAAGGCAAAGTCGTGAACAGCTCCGGAACGATCGCCGCAGCCGGAAACGGCGGGCTGTCCCTGCACGGCAGCGGAACGTCGTTCACCGAGGGCGCGGGCACGACGAGCGGCACCCTGCCCGTGATCGTCGACGACAGCTCACTGTCCTACACCGGCACCGGCGCAAGCACGATCGCCGTGCGCGGGACGAGCACGCTGTCCGGCAGCCTCGCGAGCGGACAGAACCTGCAGATTCAGAGCACGTCGGGCGAGAACGCCCAGCTCACGGCCGCCGCGAGCTTCACCAACGCCGGCCAGATCACGCTCAGCAACGCGAGCGACGGCGACCAGAACAGCGCCACGCTCGTCATCGACAAAGGCGAAACGCTCACCAACAGCGGCACGATCGCAAGCGAACCCGGCAACGGCAGCGGCGGAAGCCGCACGCTCGAGGGCGACGTCACCAACACCGGCTCGCTCGAGATCAACAGGAACACCGAATTCACCGGCTCGTCTGCGACGCTCGACAACGAAGGCAAACTCGGCATCGCCGAAGCCAGCACGCTCACCGTGACGGGCTCGAGCACCGTGCAGAACAGCAAAGGCACGATCGAAGCCGCCGGCAGCGGCTCGCTGAGCCAGCGCGGCGGCACGTTCGAACAGGGCGCCGGGACGACAGCCGGCACGCAGCCCGTGACCGTCGACGACGCCACTCTGAGGTACGTCGGCGACGGCGCGAGCACGGTCGCGCTGCGCGGCACGAGCGCCCTCGGCGGTTCGCTGCATCCCGGCCAGACCCTGCTGCTGCAGAGCACCAGCAGCGAGAACGACAACATCAGCGCGTCGAGCTTCACCAACGAAGGCAAGATCGTGATGACGAACGCGAGCGACGGCGACGGCAACAACGTGACGCTGAGCCTCGCCGGCGGCACGATTACGAACACCAAGAAGGGCAAGATCGCCGTCGAACACGGTCACGGCGGCACGCGCACAATCGAAGGCTCGATCGACAACGAAAAGACGCTGTTCGTCGCTGCAGGCGCGACGCTGCACCTCGGCGGCACGTTGACCGAGACGAAAAAGGCCACCCTCGAAGTCGAAATCCAGAGTGCTTCGAGCTTCGGGGTCCTCGCGGCCAGCGGCCCGGCGAACCTCGAAGGAACGCTCTCGCTGAAGCAGGCGAAAGGCTTCAAAGGAGCCGAAGGCGAAAAATTCGCCTTCCTCACGGCATCGTCGCGGAGCGGCGCGTTCACGAAGGTGAAGAAGGCGGCGATCAAGAAAACGTCGCTGATGTTCGAACCCGACTACCTCGCGGCCGGCGTGACGCTGGTCATAGTTCCCGCCTGAGCACGGGCCGACGGCGCCGGGGCCGCCGTGCGCGGCCCCGGCGCCGTCCACGGCGGGCGACGCACCAGCGGGCGCCGGCTGCGCGTTCGTCCCGTTGGGTACGTTGGCGCCAACGCGGCCCGCAAGCCGGGCCGGCAAGTGAACGCAGCGACCGAGGAGGTAGGTCATGAGCGAGTCCACCGGTGCCGGTGAGGCAACTGCCGCGAGTCAGGCCGCGTTCAGGGAGGGCGCGACGAGCGTGCGGCATCCGCTGGCGCGCGCGCTGCTCGTGCTCACGGCGACGACAGGCCTCGTCGACGCCGTCAGCTACCTCGGCCTGGGGCACGTCTTCACCGCGAACATGACTGGGAACATCGTGCTGCTCGGCTTCGGGATCGCGGGCAGCGGCGGGCTCCCGGTGCTCGCACCGCTCGTCTCGCTCGGCGCGTTCCTCGCCGGCGCCGCCGCGGGCGGCGTCTTCATCGGGCGCCTCGCCGACCGCCATCCGGCGCTCGTCGCCCGCGCTCTGGCATGCGAGACCGCGCTGCTGGCCGTCGCCGCGGTCGTCGCCGCGGCGGCCACCGTCGCGCCCGGCACCGCGGCCGCCTACGTGCTGATCGTGCTCATGGCCTGCGCGATGGGGATCCGCAACGCCACCGTGCGAAGGATCGCCGTGCCCGACCTCACGACGACGGTGCTGACGATGACGCTCACCGGGCTGGCGGCGGAGTCGCGTATCGCGGGCGGCTCCGGCAAGGGCTCGGCGCGCCGCACGGCGGCGGTCCTGGCGATGCTCGCCGGCGCGATCGCCGGCGGGCTGCTCGTCAAGAGCGCGCTCTTTTTGCCGCTCGTGCTCGCCGCGCTGCTCGCGCTTGCGACGTGGCTCGGGTACGTCCCCGCCGCGCGGCGCCGGGAGCGCGAGGCGCGCGCCTGACGCCGCGCGTTTGCGGGCGTCACGCGGGAAGCCCGCCCGGCGCCGGGTCCGGTTCGGCGCCGGGGCGCAGCGGCGGCGCGCCGACGGCGCACGAGTACGCGGGTTCGCCGCCCGGCCCGCACGCCGTGTCCAGCGTGCCGCGCGGCTGCAGGACGGCGTTGTCGATCGTGAACCAGGCGACCACCGCGCCGACCACGGCGAGCAGCGCGCACGCGAACACGGCGACGTGAAAGCCGTGCGTCATCGCGGCCGGCACGTAGAACCTGTGGCCCGTCAGGCCCGCCAGAGCGGGCAGGAACGCAACGGCGAACAGGCCCGCGACGCGCGCGACGGCGTTGTTGACCGCGGACGCGATACCGGCCCGGCGCTCGCGCGCGCGCGCGAGGACGGTCGCCGTGATCGGCGATACGACAAGCGTGAGGCCCGCGCCGAACACGGCCACGGCCGGAAGCACCGAAGCGGCGTACGAGTCCCCGGGGTCGATCCGGATCATCAGGAACATCCCCGCGGCGACGACAAGCGAGCCGGCCGTCAGCGGCAGTCGGGGGCCGATGCGCTGCGCGAGCATGCCGGCGCGCGAGGAAAGCAGCAGCATCAGAAGCGTGATCGGCAGCGTCGCGGCGCCGGCGGCGAGCGGCGAGTAGCCGAGCGAGATCTGAAGGAACGCGACGAGCAGGAAGAACACGCCCCCGAACGCCGCGTAGATCACGAGGGTCAGGACGTTCGCAGCGGTGAACTGGCGCGTGAAGATGTCGAGCGGCAGCATCGGCGAGGCGCTGTGGCGCTCGACGACGACGAAAGCGAGCGCGGCGAGGACTCCGGCGGCGGCCGCGAGTGCGACAGCGAGTTGCGCGCCGCCGGCCGGCCCCTCGATGAGGGCGAACGTGACGCCGGCGAGCGCGACGAATGCGAGCACCGCTCCGCGGACGTCGAGGCCGCCGCGCGTGACCTCGCCCGTCGTCTCGGGAACGTGATCCGCGACGGCGACCACGAGGACGCCCAGCGGCAGGTTGATCAGGAACGCGGCGCGCCAGGAGACGGCGGCTATCAGGTAGCCCCCGACAAGGGGTCCGAGGGCCGTGGCGACGCCAGTCATGCCGGACCACGCACCGATGCCGCGCGGGCGATCCTCTTCCCGCAGGACCGCCTCGATCATCGCGAGGGAGCCCGGCGTGAGCAGGGCGCCGCCGACGCCCTGGAGGATGCGCGCCGCGATCAGCAGCCCCACCGAAGGCGCAACCGCGCACGCCAGCGAGCCGCAGGTGAAGACCACGGCCCCGGCGACGAAGACGCGCCTTCGCCCGAGGCGGTCGCCGAGCGACCCGCCGAGCAGGATCAGCGAGGCGAGCGACAGCAGGTAGCCGCTCAGCACCCACTGCAGGGCACCCGTCGACGCGTGAAACGCGCGGCCGATCGACGGGAGCGCGACGTTCACCACGGTGCTGTCGAGGAAGACCATCCCCGAGCCGATGACCGTAACGAGCATCAGCCAGCGCCCGGTCGTGCTGCGCAGCGCGACATCCGGCTGTCGCTCGTGCAAGATGCTCCTCCCCGCCCCGCCGCGCGACCAGCCGCATGGCTGGCGCCGCGACAGGGCTGTCGCTCACACCGGTCGGCGACGACCCGGCATCACTAATAGTGGTGCGTCGGGCGGGCGGCCCCCGGGTCGCCCGTCGCGCGCCGCGCCGTCAGCCGCGCTCGCCCAATGGACCGCGCTAGGGGCAGTCGATCGACGCGAGCGTCTTTTTGTACGATTCGCCGAGCTTCTTGACGGCGTCCGAGAGCTTCTTCGACGCCGAGCCGGAGGTCGCGATGCCGGTCGCGAGTTCGCCCGTGATCGAGAGGACCGTCGACTTGAATTCGGACTGGGCGGATTCGACCTTGCCCCTGATCGACGGTTCGAGTTTCGGCTCCGCCTCGGAGATCTTTTTCAGTTCGGCGAGAATCGATTCGAAGTCGTCCTTCGCGGTCGAAAATGCGTCTGTCGAAAGGGGCAGGTTCTTAAGCGATGCGACGCTCTTTTCGATCTCAGAGCGCGAGTGGCACACCTGCGCCTTCGCCTTTTCGGCTTCCGATTCGCCGCACGCCGCGAGCGTGAAAACGGGGACGAACGCTGCTGCGAGCAGCGCGAGCCGGCGCCGGGACCGCTTCATCGCGGCAAACCCTACACCGACGACGCGGCGACCGTCGGCCGCGACGTTGCGAGCCGCGTTGCAGGCGGGACGGCGCGCGTGGGCCGATCCGTATACCCTCCAGCGATGGATGCAAGGTCGCGCACTCGATGCGCGAACCGGCACCAAGGATCGCTCGCGCTAGCCGCAGCGCTGGCGCTATGCGTAACGTGGGCCGCGCTCGCCGCCGCCGGCTCGGTCGTCGCAGCCGCGCGACCGCTCGTTCGCGCCCCCGCGCGGACGACCGCGCTCGCCGCCTCGGCGCGTGGCGTGCGCCTGTCGCGGCTCGCAGTCTCGCCGCGGTCGCTGAGCGGCAGCGGCGGCCGCATCAAGGTGTCGGCGCGCACGTTCCGCGCGAAGAAGTGCCGCCTGAGCGTAAAGCCAGCCGTCGCCGGGCTGCCCAAGACGGTCTCCTGCCGCCACTCGACCGTCACGTTCCGCGTCACGCTGCCCGCCGACCCGTCGCGGCACGCGGCGAGCTACGCGTTCACGCTGGTCGCGAGCGCGGGGCGCCGCTCGAGCCGCCTGCGCTTCTCGACGCGCGTCGACGCGGGCAGCGCCGTCTGGCCGCACGCCGGCGTGCTCAACAACCCGATCAACTTCGCCTACATGAAAGAGACGCACTTCGGGACCAAGTCCTACTGGATCCAGCCGTGGCGCTCCTACCTCGAAACCCAGCCCGCGAGCGACCTCACGAACGCTCTCGGCGTGAACCTCAACGTGACCGCGCCGCTGACGAACGGGGTCTCGCAGCTACTCGAGGAAAGCGGTTTCAAGCTCGTGCGGATCGGGATCAACTGGCGCGCGATGTCGTACGAAAACCCGGACGAATTCGTCAAAGAACACGAAAAAGAAATCCGTGTGCGCCTCGAAGCGCTGCGCGAACATCACCTGCGGCCGCTCATCATCCTCGACGCGAACAGCCTCGAACCGGCGCCCTCCAAGCCGGTCACGCTGACCACGGAAGAAGCGGCTCCCGCGGGCGCCGAAACCGTGAAGCTGACGCCGGAAAGCGCGAAAGAAGTCGTCGACCGCAAGACCGGTTTCGACAAGCTCTCGTTCGGCGGCGACCCCGACATCCTGATCACGAAGGTCCAGAAAACGGCGGAAGGCGAAATCGCGACGCTGTCGGCGAAACTGCCCGCTGAACTGCCCGCCGGCGAACACAAAGGAACGACGCTCCGCTTCGCACCCTTCACGGCGCCGGAAATCAAAGGCAAACCTAATCCCGAATTCGAAGAAACGCTGCAAGGCTGGCTCGCGTACGTCCGCGCGGTGTGCCATCTGGCGACCTCCGCCGTCGGCCCCGGGGAATTCGACGTCGAGATCTGGAACGAGCTGAGCTTCGGCTCGCAGTTCCTTAATTCCGAAGCGTATTACAAGGGCAAGGCGCCCGAAACGACGCTCGAAGAAGAAGCGGAAGAAGAAGCCGGCGAAAAGCTCGAAGAAGTCCTGAACATCAGCGAAGAAGCGGAGGAAAGCTCCGAACACGTAGCCGAAGAAGCCGAAGAAAAAGAAGAAACCCCCGAACCGGAAGAACCGGCGGAAGGCGTCGGGCCCGCGGTGCGCAAGGCGCTGCTCGACGCGACTGTCGCGATGATCCGCAACCCCGAAGAAGGCTTCTCGCCGGGGATCGGGATCTCCAACGGATTCGCGAGCCAGACGCCGTTCCCGACGCCGACCAACGCGCCGGTCGGACTGACGGCCTACAGCAAGCACCCGTACAACAGCTTCAAGGAATTCCCGGGCTTCAGCGAAGAACACCACCACGTCCTCGAATCGGTCAACGCGCTCGGCGAAGGCGAAAACGAACGCAAGTCCAAAGTCCCGTCCTACGTGCCGCACTTCTACTCGCTGTTCCCCGAGTACTTCCTGACCGCGATCGCCACGGAGAACCTCGTGCGCGACGTGAGCCCGGTGCCGGTGAAGATCTACAAGGCCGAACACGGCCGCACGGTCGCACCGCCGGGCGGCTCGCCGATCCAGACGTGGATCACCGAGTACGGGCTCCAGATCGGCAAAAAGGGCTACCCGGTCGGCCCGTCCGGCGAAGCGAAATTCAACGGCGTCACGCTCGCCAAGCGCGACCACGAACACTTCCTGGCCAAGGCGGAGCTGCGCAGCCTCGTCGCGAACACCGGCGTCGGTATCGAGCGCGAGTACTTCTACGCGGCAGCCGAAGCCGGCGAACTGGGGATGATCAGCGAACCGTTCATGGTGGCGATCAAGAAAGCGTCGAAGGAAAAAAGCAACGCGTACCCGGGCGCCGAAGCGGGCGGCGAAGTGATGCGCTCGTTCCGCAACCTGACGAGCCACTTCCAGGGGCCGGGGCCGGGCGCGGCGCTGCGCCATCTGACGCTCCCCGTGATCGAACAGGAAAACGAACACGCGCAGTTCAAAGCCGAAGACACCCCGGCGCACCCGCCGCTCTATGACCGCGAAGTGCTGGCCGTGTTCCCGTACCAGTCCTCGCCGACGCGCTTCGTGATCCCCGTCTACGTCATGACGCGAGACCTGTTGACGCTGTACCAACCGGAACAGCCCTCGACCGACATCCAGCGCTTCGACCTGCCGCCGGAGGCGTTCCGCATCACGCTCGGCGATCTCCCGTCCGGCGTGCCGAAGGTCAAGTTCTACGACCCGATGACGAACACGTACGCACCGGCCAAATACGTCGAACAGACTGCCGCCGGCGACGTCTTCGAAGTCTTCGCGACCGACTACCCGCGGCTACTCGAACTCGAATACCCCGGCTGAGGCGCGCGGCCGCGCACGACGCTCAGGGGAGCTCGCCGAGGATCTGCTCCAGCGGGCGCCGCACGCCCGTTATGAACGGCAGCTCTTCCTTGGTGTAGCGCCGCGCCTCGGCGGCGCGCAGGTGCCGGATCAAGTCGACGATGCGACCGAGGTCGTCCGCCTCGAACGCGAGCAGCCACTCGTAGTCGCCGAGGCCGAACGCGCTCACCGTGTTGGCCCGCACGTCGGGGAAGTCGCGGCCCATCACGCCGTGCTCAACGAGCAGCTCGCGCCTGCGCGCGGCGTCGAGCAGGTACCAGTCATGCGTGCGCACGAACGGATAGACGCAGAGCCAGTTGCGCGCCGGCTCGCCGGCGTAGAACGCGGGCTTGTGCGACCTTGAGAACTCGGCGTCGCGGTAGACGCCGACGGCCTTCCAGAACGGCTCGATCAGCGCGCCGAGGCGCGTGCGGCGCACCGCGAGGTCGGCCTCCTGGAGTGCCTCGATGGTCGGCGCCGCGAGCCAGATGAGCAGGTCACACTCGACGCGCATCGCCGCGGTGTCATAGACGCCGCGCAGCGCGACGCCCTGCACGCCGGCGAGGGCTTCGGTGACCTCGGCGGCGAGCTGCTGCCGCGGGGCGTCACCGAGCGGGGCGGCGAGGCGGTAGCTCGCGTACGAGGTGCACAGCAGGCCGGCGGGGAAGGCCGTCGCCGTCTCGCTTACCGGCTCCTGCGCCGTGCTTGCCATCAAATCGCTCCTCTCATCGCTGTCCCGTCGGGTGCGCCTCGCCTGTCCGCGCCACCTGAGGCGCGAGCACGGCGTCGGCGGCGGCGCGGCCGTCGGCGACGCACGCTCCGACTCCCGCCCCATGGTATGCCGCTCCGCACAGCGTCACCGGCCCGGCGTCTGCGAGCGCCCGTTCGATCCGCTGCACGCGCTCTGCGTGGCCGACCTCGTACTGCGGCAGCGCGCGCTCGAAACGGAAGACGCGCGACTCGCGGGGTGTCGCGCGCACCGCGGCGGCGAGCGAAAGGTCGGCGTGCGCGGCGGCGACGAGCTCGTCGTCGTCGAGCAGCAGCGGTGACTCGTCGCCGCTGTAGCCGACGGAGCACTTCAGCAGCGCGCTCTCGCCCGCGTCCAGGTGCTCCCACTTCTGCGAGGAGAACGTCGACGCCGTGATCGTGTGCCCCCGGCGGCGCTCCGCGAGAAATCCGCTACCCGCCGGCAGAGCGGCGAGCTCAGCGCGCGCGAAGGCCATCGCCACCGTCGCCACCGAGGCATAGCGGATCGCGGCGAGCTCACTCGCGGCGGTCGGCGCGTACCCCGCGATCATCTCGCCCGCCGCGTAGGCGGGCACGGCGAGGATGGCGTGCCGCGCACCGATCGTGCTGCCGTCGGCGAGGAGCGCGAGGACGCCGTCGTCCGAGCGTTGGATGGTGCGAACCGCGGTTTCGCTGCGGCAGTCGACGCCGTCGAGCCGCGCGCGTAGCGCCGCCGGGAGCTCCGCAAGGCCCCGGCGGAACGAGATGAACAGCGGCCCACCCGACGGCGGCGGAGCGTTCGCGCGCAGGCCGCGCACGATTCCCTTGCCGGTCGCCATCGCGGCGGCGAGCATCGGCGCGGTCGCCTTGACGCTCAGCTCGTCGCAGTCGCCGGCGTGGATGCCGCCGAGCAGCGGGTCGATCAGGCGACGCACGACCTGGTCACCGAGCCGGCGGCGGACGAGCGACCCGATCGACTCGTCGGCGTCGAGCGGCCGCGACGGGCGCACCAGGTCGGCCCCGGCACGCACGAGGCCGGCGAGCGAGAGGATCCCTGACGCGACGAGCTCGCGGCCGCCGCCTGGCAGTCCCGAGAGCAGCCCCGGCGGTAGCGGGCGCAGGCGGTCGGTCCAGATGTACGCGCCGTCGGCGCGCGGCGAGACGATCTCGTCGGAGAGCCCGAGTTCTGCGCAGGTGTCGAGCAGCCCCGGGGCGCGCGAGATGACCGCCTCCGCGCCGACGTCGATGCGGCAACCAGCGATCTCGGCGGTGCGGACGTTCCCGCCGAAGCGCGGGCTCGCGTCGAGCAGCACGACGTCCCCGGGGTCGCCGCCTCGCGCGCGCACGGCGGACGCGAGGCGCTCGGCGGCGGCGAGCCCCGCCACCCCGCCGCCGACGACGAGCAGGCGTCCCGTCACGTCAGCCGCCGGCCACGGCGCCGAGGCGGGCGTCGACGGCGCTCGCCACCGCCCCGGCCAGCAGCGGGTCGGCGTTCGGCATCGCGGTCCGCGCAAAGGCGATGCCGAGCGCCTTCGCTTCGGCGGCGGCCTCGATGTCGAGGTCGTAAAGGACCTCCAGGTGATCGGACACGAAACCGGCGGCGCAGACGACGATCGCGCGCGTGCCCTCCGCGGCGAGCTCGCGCATGCGGTCGAGCACGTCCGGCCCGATCCATTTCTCGGACGTGCGGCCCGCGCTCTGCCACGCGACGGACCAGTGTGCGAGGTCCAGTCGCGCCGCGATCGCGCCGGCCGTCTCGCGCAGCTCGTCGGGGTAGGGGTCGCCGGCCCCGAGGATCCGTTCGGGGAGGCTGTGGGCGGTGAACAGGACGTGGCAGCTCGCGGCGTCGCCGGCGGGGATCGAAGCCAGCGCGTCGGCGACCGCGCGCTCGAGATAGTCGAGGTAGTCCGCCTCACGGTGCCAGGAGCGGACGATGTCCACGCGGGGCGCCGTCGCGGCGCGCTCCGCCGCCCCCTGCGCGCGGGCACCGTACTCGCCGACGCTGAAGGCCGAGTAGTGCGGGGCGAGCACGACGCCGACGATCCGCTGCGCGCCGCCTTCCGCGAGCTCGGCGACGCCGTCCTCGATGAACGGCGGCGCGTGCTTCATGCCGAGCGTTACCGCGAGGTCGCGGTGTCCACGATCGGCGAGCGCCCGCGCGACCGCGTCTGTCTGGGCGCGGGTGATCGCCATCAGGGGCGACAGGCCGCCGATCGCCTCGTAGCGGCCACGCAGCTCCGCGAGCAGCTCCGGCGTCGGAGCGCGGCCGCGGCGGATGTGCGTGTAGTACGCCTCGAGGTCCTCCGGGGCCGCGGGCGTCCCGTACGCCATGACGAGCACGCCCGTCGTCACGCGCGCGCCCCCTCCCCGTAACGGTAGGCCCGTACGAGCTCGGCGATATGCGTGATCGAAGCGGGGTCGGCGTCGGGCGGCACGCCGTGACCGAGGTTGAAGACGTAACGCTCGCGCGGCGCTTCGGCGAGGACGCGCCGCGTCTCGGCCTCGAGCACGGCCGCCGGGCACAGGCAGACGGCGGGGTCCAGGTTGCCCTGCAGGCCGACCGTCGCCGGCAGCCGGCGTCGCGCGTCGGCGAGCGGCGTGCGCCAGTCCAGGCCGATCGCGTCGGGCTCGTACGAAGCGATCGCGTCGAGCAGGTGGCCGGTGCCGAGGCCGAAGTGCACGCGTGGCACCTCGAGGCGGCGCAGGCGCGCGAACATCTCGGCGACGACGGGCAGCACGGAATCCTCGTAGTCACGCAGCGAGAGCGCGCCGACCCAGCTGTCGAACACCTGCACGGCGCTGGCGCCGGCGGCGACCTGCGCCGTGAGCGAGGAGACGGCGATGTCGGCGAGGCGGGAGAGCAGGTCGCGCCAGAGGCCGGGATCCGAGCGCATCAGGGCCTTCGTCCTGCCCATCGACTTCGAGGGTCCCCCCTCCACCAGGTAGCTCGCGATCGTGAACGGCGCGCCGGCGAAGCCGATCAGCGGGACCTCGAGCTGCGCGCACGTCAGCCGCACCGCCTCGCCGAGCCAGGGCGCGTCGATGTCGGGCTCGAAGGGCCGCAGCCGCGCGACGTCGGCGGCGCTTCGCACGGGCGACTCGATCACGGGGCCAACCCCGGGGCGAATCTCGATGTCGATGCCGATCGCCTCAAGCGGCGTGACGATGTCGGAGAAGAGGATCGCGGCGTCGACACCGTGACGTTCGACGGGCTGCAACGTCACCTTCGCGGTCAGCTCGGGCGAGTGGGTGATCTGCATCAGCGACGCGCCGCGGCGAACCTCGCGGTACTCGGGCAGCGAGCGCCCCGCCTGCCGCATGAACCAGACGGGCGGCCGCTCCACCGCTTCGCCGCGCAGGGCACGCAGCAGCAGCGGCGCCGAGCCACCCCGGCTCGAGCGCGCCGGCTCGACCGTCTCCATCGACATGGCCACGACTGTATCCGCGCGCGCCCACGGTCGCCCTCAGCAGTTTCCCGCTCTCATCGCGCGTCCACCCCGGCGCCGCGGCGTGGCTAGGGTTCGCGCCGTGAGCGAGCTCACCACGGAGCGTCTGCACCTGCGTCCGCTGCGCGCCACCGACCTCGACGCGATACTCGCGATCTACCACGATCCGCGCGCCGAAAAGTGGATCGGGCCGCACACGCGCGAGGAGGTCGCGGCCGAGCTCGAGTTCTACGCGCGGCACGAAGCCGAGCACGGCTGGGCCCCGCTCGCGGTCGAGGACCGCGCGAGCGGAGCGCTGATCGGGGACTGTGGCCTTGTTCCACTCGAGCTGCGCGGCCCCGAGATCGAGCTGATGTACGACCTGGACCCCGACTACTGGGGGCGCGGGCTCGCGAGCGAGGCCGCGGGCGCCGTGATGGCCGACGCGTTCACGATCACGGGGGCGACGACGATCATCGCGGTCGTGCGCGCGGATAACCCGGCTTCGATCCGCGTGCTGGAGAAGACGGGCTTCCGGCCCGCGGGCACGACCTTTGCCTACGACGAAGAGCTGCTCCGTTACGAGCGTTCACGCGCCGACTGAGGCAGGCCGGCGTCCCGAGGTGCCGCGTGTAGAGTCGCGCCCATGATCGGCGACGAGGCGTGTCCGCTGCCGGGCGACGACGCGCTCGCCGCGGTAGCCGGCGCGCTAGACGAGTCGGGACACTGGGCGGAGATCTTCGACGCCGACTGCCGCTACGTCTTCATGACGGAGAACGCGCGCTGGATCTACGGGCTGGCGACGCCCGCCCCCGTCCCGCTCGGCGCGCACGTCTACAGCGCCGAGGCGGTGCAGACCCGCATGGACTATCCCGGCGGGCACTTCCCGATCGAGATCGCGCGCAGCGGTTTCCTGCGCGCGGGGCCCTGGCTGCTCGCCGCGAGCGGCGACGACCGCGCGGCGCTGCGCGCCGCCGTCGACCCGCGCCTGCGTGACCTTGTCGACGAGATCGAGCACGCCGAGGGGCTACCGGCGGCGTACTCGTACACCTTCGCCGGCGTCTACGGCGCGACCGGCATCCCTGTCGAGATCCGCAACCTCCTGCTCACCGTGCGCCGGAGCGACGGTTCGGTGGCGGGGTACGCGCTCGTCAGCAAGCCGGCTGTCGGCATGGCCACGCTCGCGCGCCTGACCGCGCTCGGGGACCTCGAGCACTTCGAACGGATGGGGCGCGTGCTGGCGGCCGACCGCCGGCCGGCCGCGATCCTCTTCGCCGACGTCGAATCCTCCAGCCCGCTCTCGCGGCGGCTGCCCAGCGCCGCGTACTTCGAACTCGGCCGGCACATCGCGCGCGCCGCCGACCGCGCCGTGATCGACGCGGGCGGCCTCGTGGGCCGCCACGTCGGCGACGGCGTCGTGGCGTTCTTCCTCGCCGAGATCGTCGGATCCGAGTCCGCGGCGGCGCGCGGCTGCATCGAAGCGGCGCGGACCATCGGCGAGGCGTTGCCCGCGGTGGCGCGCGAAAGCGAGCTCCCCGACGACGAGCTACGCATGCGGTTCGGGCTTCACTGGGGCGCCACGATCTATGTCGGGCAGATCGTCACGAGCGGCCGCACCGAGGTGACGGGGCTCGGCGACGACGTCAACGACGCGGCGCGCATCGAGGCCTGCGCCACCGGCGGGCGGCTGCTGGCCTCCAAGCAGCTCGTCGAGCGCCTGGACCCCGGCGATGCGGCCGCTCTCGGACTCGACCTCGACCGCGTGAAATACACGGCGCTCGCCGACCTCCCGAGCGCGACCGACAAGGCGCGGCGCGATGCCCCGGCGATCGCTGTCTGCGAGGTCTGAAGCGCCGGCGGCACTCCGCGCGGGCGAGCTCGGCACCGCCGACGTCACGGCCTCGACGGTCGCGAACATCGGGCCCGGCATCGACTTCTACTTCGGCTTCGGCGTCGTCGCCGCGACGGCCGGCGTCGCGGCCCCCCTGACGATCCTGGCCGCGGGCATCGCGACGTTGCTGCTCGCCTTCGTGGTCTCCGAGTTCACGCGCGCCGAGCCGTCGGCGGGGAGTTTCATCACGTACGTCGAGAGCGCGTTCGGGCCGCGCCTCGGCGTGCTCACGGCCGCGCTCGTCGCGGTCGGGTACACGATCGCGATCGCGGCGGTGTTCACGATGTCGGGGGGCGTCGTGGCGCTGATCCTCGGCCACTACGCGTCGTGGGAACCGCCGTGGGAGCCGTTGACGCTTGTCTTCACCGGCGGCGCGATCTGGCTCGCGGCGCAAGGCGTGCGGATCTCGACAAGAGTCGTCGGCGTGTCGGTGCTCGTCCAGGTGCTCGTGATGGTCGCGGTCTGCGCCGTCGTGCTCGTGGACGAGCGTGCGGTTCTCTCGAGCACGCCGTTCCAGTGGTCGCATGTGAGCGGCGGCCTCGCCGGCCTCTCCGGCGGCTTCCCGCTCGCGATCTACATGTTCATCGGCTGGGAAAACGGGCCGGCGCTCGCGGAGGAGGCCCGCGAACCGCGCCGCACGATCCCGCGCGCAGTGAACATCGCGGTCGTCGCGACGACCGCGCTCTTCGTGCTGTTCGCCTACGCGACGGTCACGGGCTTCCATTACGACGTCTCGTCCGTCGGGCGCTCGTCGATCCCGTTCCTCTCGGTCGCGGAAAGCTACACGGGCGATGCGGCGCTCGTCGCGTGGCTCGTCGGCGCGGTCTCCGTCTTCGCGACGCTGATCGCCGCGGTGAACGCCCAGTCACGCATGCTGTTCGACGCGGGCCGCAGCGGCCTTCTGCCGCGCTGGCTCGGCCGCCTGCGCCGCGGCGCGGACACGCCGGTAAACGCGCTGCTGACGATGGCCGGGGCCGGCCTTTCGATCATCGCCGTGTGGTGGCTCGCCCACGCAACCGGGGTCGCGACGGGCTCAACCGACCCGGTGGGCCTTTACGCCGAGTGCTCGACGATGGGCACGATCGTGATCTTCGTCGTCTACGCACTGACCGCGGCCGCGTTGCCAGTCTTCATCTGGCGCCGGCACCGGGGCGCCTTCTCGGCGGTGCGCCACGTCGTCGTGCCCGCGCTCGGCGCGCTCGCGATCGCGATCCCGTTCGTCGAGCTGTGCCGGCCCGGACAGCCGTACCCCTACAACGTCTTCCCCTTCCTCGCACTCGCGATCGTCGCGCTCGCGGCGATCTACGCGGCCCTCACGCTCAGGCGCGACCCGACCGCCGGCGCCGGCGAGACGGCGCGCTTCGAAGACTGAAGCGCCGGCGGGCCGTGCCTGCCGAGCGCGCCGCGCCCGGCAGGCACCTGATGCCCGCTACTTGATCGAGAAGAGCGGCTGGTAGCCCTTCCATTCGGCGTTCGAGATGCCGAACGTGCCGAGCGGCGTGCCGCTCGTGCCGTACATCGGTTCCCACGTGCTCTTCACGTAGGCGTCTTCCGGTTCGATCTGCTGGCCGACCGACGGCCCGCTGCCGCCTTCTTCGACGGCGACGTTCAGCGAGTCGAAGGGGCAGCCCTGCGCCGTCGATTCGCACGCTTCGCCCGTCCGCGGCGGCGTCGAACTGAACGAGACGGCGACGATCACGCGCGGCGGAAGTTTGCTGAGCGAGAACTTGTAGTTGAACTTCGCGTTCAGACCGTCCGCGCAGCGACCTTCGCTGCCGACCCACCAGCCGCCGACGTTTTCTTCTTCGGTGAGGCCGGTGCAGCGCGTGTGATTCGTCGACGGGCGGTAGGGCACCTGCAGCGTCTGTTCCTCGGTCGCGATCTCCGAGCCGACTGCGCCGTCCGCTTCGACGTTGTAGAGCGACACGGAGACCGGTTGGCTGAACTTCGCGTGCTTTTCGCTCACGCAGTCGTCGGCGTACCACGAGCCCTGCTGGCACGCCCAGCTCGTGAGGACGATCGTGACCGTCGGGTTGCGCGTCGACCCCGCCGCGAGTTCGACCGCTCCGCCGAACTCGCTCGTCTGCGTGGCGTCGAAGCCCACCGACGGCGTGGCGCGGATCCCGGGCGCCGGCAGGTTGCTGTAGACCGCGGACGTTGCGAGCGCGGGCGCCGCCGTCAACGCGAGGACGGCAGCCGAGACGGCGGCCGCCGAACACGCCACCGACCGCACGCGCGGCTTGCTTTGCGACATCTCCCCTCCTTAGCTCCGACGTGCTCCGGCGCGGCACACGCCCAGATTCCGTTCCCGCTGCGCACCGCGCGCCCGGTGCGCGCGCAACGCTAGCGTCACCCCCCGCGATGGTCAAGACTGGTGCGGTCGCGCGAGCCGCGGGCCCCCGCGACGACAACTAGACTCCGCGGCCGGCATGGGCGAGGAACGACCGCGCGGCGTGCGCGCAGCCGTCAGGGACGTCCGGGACCTCGCCGCGGCACTGTCGCAGGGCGAACGCGCGGTCCTCGACGCGGTCGACCGTTTTTCGCACTCCCGTCGCTACCTCGCGCCGCTCGCTGTGACGGTCGGCGGGTTCGAGATGCTGTTCGCCGGCCTGCGGCTGCTGATCTCCAACTGGCGACTGATCGTGATCCAGCTGCTGCCCGCGGTCGTGGTCTGGGCGGCGATGTACGACCTGAGGGCGCGCGCGCTGCACCGCACGCCGAAATTCCATCCCGGCGCCGAGGTGCTGCTGCCGATCGCGGCGGTGATCGTCGCGCTCACGGCCGCCGGCTTCTTCCTCAACGCCGTCTTCGCGTTCGCGATCTCGGACGAGCCGCCGTCCGTCCGCGCGGGGTTCGGGACCGCCCGCAAGCACGCCCGGACGGTGCTGGCGTGGGGTGCGGCGGTCGGGGCCGCGCTCGCGGTCGCGGTCCTCAAGGGCATCGACTGGCCGCGGCCGTGGGGCACGCTCTTCCTCGGCGCCGTCGTCGCCGTGCTGATGATCTGCTACGTCGCCGTGCCGGCGCGTGTCGTCGGCGTCCGCAAGGGCTACCGGCAGCAGGAGAAATGGACGGTGTCGCTCGTCGGCAGCGCCGTCGGGGTCATGGTCGAGGCTCCCGCGTACCTGCTCGGCCGGCTCGGCATCCTGCTGCTCGGCGTGAAGGGCCTGCGCGTCGTCGGCGGCGTGATGATCGCCGTCGCGGTCGTCCTCCAGGTCGGCGCCACCGGGGCGGTGCGGGCCGTCAAGTTCGGCTCGGTCCTGCTCGCGTCCGAGCCGGATGAGGAGCGCCGCTCGACTAAGCTCGAGGGGTGAGCGCGCGCCTTCTGCTGATGGGCCTGACGGCGTTCAGCCGACGTGTGCTGGGCCTGCGTCCCGCCCACTTCTTCGCCGCCGCGCTCGCGGGCGTCGCGGCCGTGGTCGTGCTCGTGCCGCTCTTCTGGTGGCTCGGCGTGGCGGCCTACGGCGTCGCGGGCGTCTTCGGCGCGCTCGCCGTCGTCGCGGCTTACTTCGCGTGCGCGGCGGCCGCACTCGTCGCGCTCGCCGCCGTCTTCGCGCGGTTCGTTCTCGGTCGCGCGCGCCGCTCGCTCGGCCTGCGGTAACGAGAATTTCAGCGCGCGTCGGCCGCGCCGCGATCGTTTACGCTGACGCTCGCGTCAGCCCGCTGACCATGCCGATCGTCGCCTCGAAATCCCGCGTCCTGCGTGCCGCGCTGCTCGCGGCGGCGCTGCTCGTGGTCGTCGTGGCGGCCCACGAAGTCTTCGGCTCGCGCGAAGACGCCCTCGCCGCGCTGTGCGAAAAGTGGGTCTACAGCGCCGCCGAGTTCGCCGCCGTCGCAGTCTGCGCGGCGCGCGCGTTCGCGCGCCCAGAGCGACGCGTCTTCTGGTCGCTGGTGTCCGGCGCGCTCGCGTGCTGGACGCTCGGCGATCTCACCTGGACGGTGTGGCTGGACGGTCTCGCGAAGCCGCCCTGGCCGTCGCTCGCCGATGTCTTCTACACGCTCGGCTACGTCTCGCTGTACGCCGCGCTCGTCGGCGAGATCGTCAAGCACTACCGCCAGGAGGCGCGGGCGCTGCTGCTCGACGGCGCCGTCGTCGGCCTGACGCTCGCGGCGCTCGGCGCGGCGCTCGTCGGCTCCTCGCTCGACGGCGCGTCGGGGCCCGGCGCGGGCGTGTCGCTCACGTACGTCGTCTTCGACCTGCTGCTGCTCGTCATCCTCGCGATCGGCTGGGCGCTGGCCGCGTGGCGGCCAGGGCGCTCGTGGCAGCTGCTGTCGCTCGCGATCGTCGCCCTGACCGCCGCCGACGTGCTGTACCTGACGAGCGAAGCGTGGTCGAACGACACGCTGCGCCCCCTGCTGCACGTCGTCTGGCCCGCCGCCATGGGTTTGGTGGCGCTAGCGGCGTGGCAGCCCACGGCGCGCCCGGCTCACAGCAGCCGCGACTACGCGGAGACGGTGCTCGTGCCGATGGTGTTCGGGCTCGCCTCGCTCGGCCTGCTCGTGACCGCGACACAGGTTTCGGTGCCGCTCGCCGCGGTCATCATCGCCGGCGTCGCCGTCGCACTGGCGATCGTCCGCGCCACCGACACGCACCTGCGCAACCTGCGCATGCTCGCACGCCACAGGCGGGCTGCCACGACGGACGCGCTGACGGGGCTCGGCAACCGCCGGGCGCTGGGCGAGGATCTGCAGGCGGTGCTCGACAGGGGCGAGGACGCCGCGACGCTCGCGTTCTACGACCTCAACGGCTTCAAGCTCTACAACGACACGTTCGGCCACGCCGCCGGCGACCAGCTGCTGCGGCGCCTCGGACGGGCGCTGCACGAAAGCGTCGAACGGCGCGGGCGCGCTTACCGCCTCGGCGGCGACGAGTTCTGCGTTCTGCTCGGCGGGCGTTACGCGCCCTTCAGCGAGGTGATCGGCGGCACGCGCGCCGCGCTCGCGGCGCGCGGCAGCGGCTTTGACATCTCGACGGCGTGCGGCGTGATCGTCGTACCGGACGAGGCGGGCTCGGTCGGCGCCGCGCTGACGCTCGCCGACGCGCGGATGTACGAGGACAAGGGGCCGGGCTCGCGCACCGGGCCGCGCCAGATCCAGAGCGTGCTGATGCGGATGCTGAGCGAGCGCGAACCGACGCTCGGCGATCATGTGTTCGACGTCGGCGAACTGGCGGTGACGATCGGCAGCTCGCTCGGCATGGAAGGCGAGGAACTCGACGAGCTCGGCCGCGCCGCGGAGCTGCACGACATCGGCAAGCTCGCGATCCCCGACGCGATCCTGCGCAAGCCGGGGCCGCTGAACGACAGCGAGTGGCGCTTCATGCGCCAGCACACGCTGATCGGCGAGCGCGTGCTCAACGTCGTGCCCGCGATGGTCCGTGTCGCGCGGATCGTGCGTTCCAGCCACGAGCACTGGGACGGCAGCGGCTACCCGGACGGCCTCGCGGGCAGCGAGATACCGCTCGGCGCCCGCATCGTCGCGGTCTGCGACGCGTACGACGCGATCACGGCCGAGCGGACATACGACACGGCGCGCTCCCCGGCGGAGGCGCTCGATGAGCTGCGCGCCGGTGCGGGCAGCCAGTTCGACCCCGAGATCGTCCACGCCTTCTGCACGCACGTCTCATCGCGCACCGGCGCCGCGCCCCAGGATCGCGCCCACGCCCTCTAGCGGCGCTACGCGTACATCGCGTCGATCTGCGGCGCGTACTTCTCCGCGATCGGCTTGCGCTTCAGCTTCATCGTCGGCGTGAGCTCGTCGCCGCCGGGCAGCCAGTCGCCGGCGATGATCGTGAACTTCTTGATCTGTTCGACTTTCGCGAGGTGCTCGTTCGCGGCGTCGACGGCCTCCTGGATCGCGGCGCGGACCTCGTCGTTGCCCGCGAGCGCCTCCAGCGACGTGTCGGCGATTCCGCGCCCCTGCGCCCAGACGGGGGCGAAGTCGGCGTCGAGCACTATCAACGCGGTGTTGTACGCGCGGCGGTCGCCGATGCAGCACGCCTGTCCGATCAGGGGCGAGGCGCTCTTGACGGTGGCCTCGATGTTGGCGGGCGACATGTTCTTGCCCGCGGCACTGATGATCAGCTCCTTCTTGCGATCGATGATCGAGAGGTAGCCGTCCTCGTCGAAGGCGCCGATGTCGCCCGTCCTCAGCCAGCGTCCGTCGGCGTCTTCGACGAACGCCTCGGCGGTCTTTTCGGGCAGGTTGCGGTAGCCGAGCATGACGACGTCCGACTTCACGAGCACCTCGCCGTCGGTGTCGAGCTTGATCTCGACACCGGGAGCGGGTGGGCCGACGGTGCCGATCTTGATCTTGTCGGGCGGGTTGACGGAGCCCGCGCCGCACGTCTCGCTCATGCCCCACAGCTCGGCGAGCGGGAGGCCGATGGCGTGGAAGAACTCGAGCACCTCGACGGGCGTCGGAGCAGCGCCGACGTTGATCGCCTCGACCTGGTCCAGACCGAGCATCGTGCGCAGCCCGGCGAAGATCTCGGCATCGGCCTTCGCGACCTGCTCGGCGAGCTCGGGCGGCACCGGTTCGCCGCGCTGTTCCAGGCGCACCTTCTCTGTGGCGGCGGCGAGCGCGGCGCGCATCGGCGCGGCGGTCTCGTCGGGCTGCGAGGCGAGCATCGACTCCAGGCCGGCCTTCAGCTTCTCCCAGATGCGGGGGACCGCGAAGAACCAGCTCGGTTTCACTTCGGGTAGGTACGCGATCACTTCGCGCGGGTCCGGGCACGTCGTGATCTGGAGGCCGAAGACGATCGGCAGGTAGTGGTTCGCGGCGCGCTCGGCGATGTGTGCGCTCGGCAGCCATGAGACGACGCGGCCGTCTTCGGGGAAGTCGATCATCTCGACCAGACCCTCGACGGCGGCCATCAGGTTGCGGTGCATCAGCTGCACGCCCTTCGGCGGCCCGGTCGTGCCGGACGTGTAGATCAGCGTGAGGATGTCCTGCGGCCCCAGCGACGCGACGGACGCCTCGACGTCGAACTCGTTCTCGGTCGCCTCGAGGTCGGCGAGCGACATCGTCCCGGCGGGGGCCTCGCCGTCGATCACGATGACGTGCTCGAGGTCGGGCAGCGACTCGCGCGCCTTGAGGATCTGGGGCAGGAACGCCTGTTCGCAGATCACGAAGTGCGCGTCGGCGTCACGCATCAGGTACTCGATCTGTTCCGGCGTGTACGTGTTGTAGATCGAGAACGGCGTCGCGCCGACCATCATCGTCGCGAGGTCGCAGATGTTGAACTCGGGGCGGTTGACCATCATCAGCGCGAGCGTGTCGCCGCGCCCAAGACCGAGGCCCGCGAGTGCGCCGGCGAGGTTGTCGACGCGCGCGCGCAGCTCACCCCACGTGATCGAGAACTCGTCGCCCTTGGTGCGGATCGCGACCGCGTCGCTGCGGCGCGCGGAGGTGATGCGGAACGCCTCCGCGATCGTTGCGGCTTCGGTCGCCGAAGCAGATTCGGTTGCAGGTGTGCTCACGTCGTTCCTCCCGTAACAAACGCCACCAGCGGCCAGCCGATCATATCCTGCGGCGATGGTCGTCGGAGAGCTCGGCTTCTGGTGGCGTTCGCTCGGCGGCAGGCCTCCGCCGCGCCCGTCGCTCGCGGGCCCGACGGAGGCCGACATCGCGATCGTCGGCGCGGGCCTGACGGGGCTGTGGACCGCGTTCTACCTCGCGCGCGCGAGGCCGGACCTGCGGATCGTGGTGCTGGAGGCGAACTTCGCCGGATATGGCGCCGCGGGCCGCAACGGCGGCTGGGTCGTCGGTTCGCTCGCCGGCGCCGAACGGACCTGGCTGCGCTCCGCGGCGGCGGACTCGCTCGCGCGCCTCAGGCGCGAGATGTGGGCGACGGTGGACGAGGTCGGCTCGGTGCTGCGCGAGGAGTCGATCGACGCGGACTTCTGCAAGGCCGGACACCTCGCGGTCGCGGTGGGCCCGGCGCAGCTGCAGCGCGTGCGCGCGCAGGTGGCGGCCGCGCGGGCGAGGGGCGTCGCCGCGAGCGACCTCGCGTGGCTCGACGCCCGCGAGCTCGCGGGCCGCGTGCGGATCGCGGGAGCGCTCGGCGCCGCCTTCTCGCCGCACGCGGCGCGGGTTCACCCGGCACGCCTCGTCGCGGGGCTCGCGCGCGCCGTCGAGCGGCGCGGCGTGACGATCTACGAGTCGACGCCGGTCGGCGCGGTCGAGCCGGGCCGCGCCGTCACGCCGGCGGGTGACGTTCGCGCCCGCTGGGTCGTGCGCGCAACGGAGGGCTACACCGCGACGATCGCGGGCGCCGGGCGCGTGCTCACGCCGATCAACAGCTCGATGATCGTCACGGCGCCGCTCGAGCCAGGGGCGTGGCAGCAGATCGGATGGTCGGCGCCGGCGGTGATCGGCGATGCGGCGAACGTCTACGCGTACCTGCAGCGGACCGCCGACGGCCGCATCGCGATCGGCGGCCGCGGCGTCCCCTACCGCTTCGCCTCGCGCACCGGCGGCGACGGCGCGACCGCCGAGAGCACGATCGCCGAACTGCGCGCGCGGCTCGCGCAGCTGTTCCCTTCGCTCGCCGGCGTCGAGATCGAGCAGGCGTGGTCCGGGGTGCTCGGCGTCACGCGCGACTGGTGCCCCGTCGTCGCCGCGGATGCGGCGCAGCGCCTCGCGTGGGCCGGGGGCTACGTCGGCGAAGGCGTCGCCGCCGCCAACCTCGCGGGCCGCACGCTGTCTGACCTGCTGCTCGGCGAGCGCAGCGAGCTGACGAGCCTTGCGTGGGTCGCGCGTGCGCCGCGCCGCTGGGAGCCCGAGCCGCTGCGCTGGACGGCGATCCGCGCCGTGTACGCGCTCTATCGCCGCGCCGACCGCCTGGAGGCGCGCAGCGGGAGGATGTCGCGCCTCGCGGCGCTCGTCGACCGGGCGACCGGCCGCGTGTGAGGGGTACGATCGGCGGCCGATGTTCCAGACGCTCCTCTACGACGCCGACGGGCCGGTCGCGACGATCACGCTGAACCGCCCTGAGCGCCTGAACACGATCGTGCCGCCGATGCCGGCCGAGCTCGAGGGCGCCGTGCAGCGGGCGGGCGCCGATCGCGCTGTGAAGGTCATCGTGCTGCGCGGCGCGGGGCGCGCGTTCTGCGCGGGCTTTGACTTCGGCGGCGGCTTTCACCACTGGGACGACGCGCTCACGAGCGACGGTGCCTGGGATCCGGGCAAGGACTTCGCGCTCGCGAACTCCGACGAGGGCGCCGTGCCGCGCTTCATGAGCATGTGGCGTTCGCCCAAGCCCGTGATCGCGCAGGTGCACGGATGGTGCGTCGGCGGCGGCAGCGACATGGCGCTCTGCGCGGACCTCGTGATCGCGAGCGACGACGCGCGCATCGGCACGCCGTACTCGCGCATGTGGGGCTGCTACCTGTCGGGGATGTGGCTCTACCGGCTCGGCCTGACGCGCGCCAAGGAGTTCGCGCTCACCGGGCGCCCGCTCTCGGGCCGCGAAGCCGAGCAGGCGGGGCTCATCAACAAGGCGGTTCCGTTCGCGGAGCTCGAGAGCACGGTCGCGCGCGAGGCGCGGCGCCTCGCGTCGATACCGTCATCCCAGCTCGCGGCGATGAAGCTGATCGTCAACCAGGCGTACGAGAACATGGGTCTCGCGTCCACGCAGGCGCTCGGGCCGGTCCTCGACGGCCTGATGCGCAACACGCCCGACGCGGCACGCTTCATCGAGCTCGCCGAGCGTGACGGCGTCGGCGCGGCCGTCGCGGCGCGCGACGCGCCCTTCGGCGACTACAGCCAGGCGCCGGCGGACCGGCAGCCCAACCCCGAGAACCTGATCGAGCCTTAGCCGCCGGCCTCGGGGCGCACCGCCCCGTAGCGCCCGGCGAAGCGCTCGGGGATGTCCGCGGGGTCCTTGTACCAGTACCAGCGGCACGGGTCGGTGCTGTAGTCGTTCGGCGGGTCGAGCGGGTAGAGGGGGTGCCCGGACCAGCGGATCGGCAGCGACTCGTTCATGAAGCTGCAGTGCGTGCAGTAGAGCGGCATGCCCTCGCGGTGGAATGACCAGTCGTGCGCCGCGCGCGTGCGGCCGCCGCCGGGCAGCCCGTCGTAGGCGCCGTTCAGCACCAGGCGCTGCCCGGAGCCGCACGGGTGCAGCGAGAACGTCACCTTCTCCTCGTCCTCGCTGACGGTGAAGCTCCCGGGGTGCGGCCCGACGCCCGAGCACGAGTGGGCGCGCCACGTCGCCGCCAACAGCTCGGCGACGCGCCTGCGGTCCAGCTGCTCGATGACCGAGTGGTGGCGCCGCCAGCCGCGCTCCATCGAATGCTCCCACGCGCGCGACACCCCCTCGTCGCCTAGCTCCTGCTGGACGAAGGAGACGAGCTCCAGCACCGCGCCCGCCATCAGGTCGTGGAGCATCTGCCACTCGTGCCGCATCTCCTCGCAGAGCTCGCGCGCCCGCGCCGCGTCGCCCCTGTCGAGCGCCTCGATCGCGCGGTCCATCGTCGGCCGCGACATCTCTTCGAGCTCGCTCTCGCTGAACCAGCGCTCCCCCATCGTGCACCTCCCGCCTCGCTCGTGCCGCCCGCCGCGCGGCCGGCCCCAGGGCAGTGTGTCATCGTGCGCGCCGTGGATGCGGAGCGCCCAGGACCGCGTGCCGCGCTCGTGACGGGCGCGCGGCGCGGCATCGGTGCGGCGATCGCCGCGCGGCTGCGTGCGGACGGCATGCGCGTCACGACGCTCGACCGCGACCCCGGCTGCGACCTGCAGCTCGACGTCGCGCGCGACGAGCTCGCAGTCCTCGGCGGGATCGACGTGTGCGTGGCGTGCGCCGGGATCACGGACACGCTCGCGCCGGCGCACCGCATGAGCGCCGAGCAGTGGCAGCGCGACATCGACGTGAACCTGACGGGCGCGTTCCGCACGATCCAGGCGTGTCTGCCCGGGATGCGCGAGCGCCGCTACGGTCGCGTCGTCGTGATCGGGTCGATCGCCGCGCGCGCGGGCCTGCCGGGACAGGTCGCCTACGCCGCGTCCAAGGCGGGCCAGCTCGGCATGGTCTACACGCTCGCGGCAGAGAACGCCGCCTACGGCGTCACGGTCAACGCGGTCCTGCCGGGGCTGACGGCGACCGAGCGCGTGCTCGGCATGCCGCCGCAGATACGCGAGCGCGTGCTGCAGGCTCTCCCGACGGGCAGCACCGTCGAGCCCGCCGAAATTGCTGCGCTCGTCGCGCTGCTCGCGGGCGACGAGCTCACCCAGCTGACGGGCCAGGCGATCGCCGTCGACGGCGGCGCGGGCCTGAACGCGACCTCGCTCGGCAGCGACCGCTAGGCGCCTTCGACGGCCGGCACCGCCGCGACTCGCGCGCGCAGCCGCAGCGCGAGCGTCGGGAAGATCAGCGCCGTGAGCGCAGCGCCGCCGACGAGCGCCGCCTGCGTCGAGGCGCGCATGTGGCCCGTTTCGCGCGCGAGCGTCGTGATCGCGATGACCATCGTCAGCTGGGTCGCCCCCATCAGCGCGAGCGCGAAACGGTCTCTGGTGCCGAAGACGCGGCGGTAGATGACGAGCACCGGACCGCCGCGCACGATGAAGAAGAGCGCGAAGAAGAAGAGCATCTTCAGGATCCCTTCGGGCGTCGAAAACACCGAGACATCCAGGCGCATGCCGCTGACGACGAAGAAGAACGGCACGAAGATCCCGTACGAGACGGCGTTCAGCTTGGACTGCACGATCGGCGGCAGCTCGCCGCCGACGACCTGGCGCGTGATCAGGCCGCCGATGAAACCGCCGATCACGAGGTCCAGCCCGAGCTCGCTCGCGAGCAGGGTGATCGCGAACGCGAGCACGAGCAGCCAGCGGATCGCGAGCTGGGAGCTCTGCTCGACGGTGCGCTCGAGGATGCCGCGACTGCGCCGCGCGAGCAGGCCGAAGGCGATGCCGCCGAAGACCGCGCAGACCGCGAAGACACCGAGCAGCTCGGCGTTGTGCAGCGTTCCGTCACGCGCGAGCACGAGCGAGACGAGCATCAGCGGCCCGAACTCGCCGACCGCGCCGATGGCGAGGACGTGCGTGCCGAATGCGGTCCGCAGGTCGTCGGTGTCGGAGAGGACGGGAACGAGCATGCCGAGCGCCGTCGTCGCGAGCGCGGACCCCGTGAAGATCAGCGACACGACGACGCCGGCGTTCTCCAGCGCGGCGCCCAGGATGTACGCGATCGCGAGCGAGGCGAGCCAGCCGAACAGCGCGAGACGGAACGGGTTGCCGCGGATCGCCTCGGGGTCGATCTCGTAGCCCGCGAGGAAGAAGAGCAGACCGAGGCCGAGGTCGGCGAAGAATTTGAGGATGTAGTCGGTGTGCAGGCCCCCGACATGCGGGCCGATCAGGACTCCCGCGATCAGCTCGACGACGACGACCGGCAGCGCGATCCCGTGACCGCTCGCGACCGCCGCGAGCGTTCCGGCGATCGCCGCCGCGACCATCACGACGCCGAGCGTCTCGGGGGCGTCAAGCGTCGCGATGATCAAGCCGGCGCCCCTCGCCGTGCCGGATGCCGGCGGGGCCGCGCCCCGCGGCGCCCCTCGCCGCCGAATGTTCGGATAGCCGTCGAACGCAAAATGGCTAACCGCCTGCCCGCCGCGGTCGAGCCGCAGCTATGGGCTCTGGAGAGCCGATTTTACGGGCGGCACCGTCGCATATGCGGAGCTTATGGGCCGTGGCTGATTTCCTATTGGTCCACGTGCTGGGCGTCAAATACAGTCTCGCCGCAGCCCCGGCCGGACGGCGTGAGAGTAACAGCGCGTCCCGCCCGACCCGCGCGTAAAGATGGGCGCGGGGCGCCCTAGCGCCTCAGGGCGGCCCAGCTCCTGGCGGAGGGCGAGCGGCGCTCGTGTGCCGCTCGCCCTCCGTCGCCGCACATGAGCCGCCGGATGGGGGAGTCGTGCAGCTAGCGGAGGTCCGCGAAGGCCGCGCGCGCGAAGTCGACGATCGCGTCCACGAGCGGGGTGCGGCGCGCCTCAAGGCCCGCGAGGGCGATCGCGGCGGGCTCGCAGTCGGTCAGCGCGAGCGCCGCGATGACGTCCCGCTGGCCGTTGAGGATCAGCTCGGCGACGCTCGCCGGCACGGTCGTGATGGCGCGGCGGACGGAAATGGCGGCGAGCACCTCCTGCGCGTTCGTCACCGCGTCGCCAGTCAGCGCGAGCGGCGGGCCACCGCGCACATCGTCGAGCGTCCAGAAGCCGGCCCAGTCCGGCGCGACCGAATCGGCGAAGCCGACGAACGTCTCGTCGATCAGCTCGCCGGCGGTCGCGTTCTCGCGCGGCTTGCCCGACAGGGCTGCCGGCACCAGTGCGGCCCGCGGTTCGTAGCGAAGCACCTCGACCCAGACGCCGGGTTCGACCGGAGGGCGGTGGCAGACGGCGAGGTCCACACCGGCGAGCCAGTCGCTCACCGGCCGCGAGGGGAACGCGAGCTCGTGGAAGCGAAGCTCCAGATTGGGGTGCTCGGCCACGAACGACTCGAGCAGACCCGGGCTGTCGAGACCGGGCGGCGCCCCCACGAACCCGATCTCGATCGTGTCCGTCTGCTCGCGCGCTAGCCAGCGCGCCGTCTGTGAGGCGTCCTCGTCCGCGGCGACGGCGATCCGCGCCTTCTCGTAGAACGTCGCGCCGGCGGGCGTCAGGCTGACGCCACGGGCGTGGCGCCGCAGGAGCTTGAAGCCGACGTCGGACTCGAGCTGGGCGATCGCCTGCGACAGCGCGGGCTGCGCGATGTGCAGCCGGCGGGCGGCGCTCGTGATCTGCCCCTCGTCGGCGACGACCACGAAATACCTCAGTTGACCTCTTTTGAACGGCATCTCGCGCCTCGCGTACTCCTTGCCGTTGAACCGACGCGGAGCCGGGAACCGCGCCCGCTGACCGTCGGCCACGCGAAAGCGTACAAGAGCCCTGAACTCGCGGTCCGTCAATCGACGCGAGCGGTGCTCCGTCGTGCCCGCGCACGTGAACCGGGGGCGGGCGCCGGCCAAGGAGAGCCGTCCAGTGACCGCAACCCTCGCTTGCTAAGCGTGTTCTCATGCGTGGGGCGTACTGCCGCTGCTGCCCCTCCAACAACCCCAATCGAGGAGAAGGCAGACAATGAGCTTCAAACGGCTCGCCGCAGTGGTTTTTGCGGCTGCTCTGACACTGGGCCTTACGGCCACGGCCGGCGCACGGCCGGCATTCAAACACCACAAATTCCACCGTACTCCCGGCTGCTCGATCTCGATGTACGCGCAGCCTGCGCAGATCATGGACGGCGAAGCTGTCGAGCTTTACGGGCAGCTGACGTGCGGCGGCAAAGCCGTCGCCGCCAAGTCCGTGGCGATCCGCGCCCGGACGAGCCCGAACCACTGGAAGCTCCTGGGCACGACGACGACGACGGAACTCGGCACGTACGCGGTCGACGTGCCGTACGTCAACCGTGACGTCAACTTCCAGGCGGTCGCGGCGGGCGTCGCGCAAAGCAGGCTGCGGCCGGTCCGCGTCACGCCGATCGTGACGTTCAACGGCCCGGCGGAAGGCACGACGCTGTACACCGGCAAAGCGCACGCGGTGACGTTCAGCGGCTTCATCACGCCGTCGTCCCACGGCGCGACGGTGGTCCTCCAGCGCGAGGAATCGAGCGGCCCGGAAAACTGGCACGCGATCCAGTACGCGAAGACGAAAGCTCACGGCTTCTACGTGTTCGTGCACCGTTTCGTGGTTCCCGGCAGCGTGAACCTGCGCGTGGTGGTACGCCCGTACGACCACTTCAACACCCGCGGCATCTCGAACAGCCTCAGCTACGGGATATCGCAGACGGAGAACCCCGCCCTGACGATCCACACCTCGTCGACGAGCGTGTCGCCGGGCTCGACCGTCACGATCAGCGGCGTGACGAGCGCCGGTGAAAAAGCGACGGTCAGCCTGTACGGCCGCTCGACGCTGGGCGGCAGGCTCAAATTCATCACGTCCGAACCGGCCGGCCCCGGTGGCGCCTACAGCTTCACCGAGACCGTGAGCCAGAACATGCTGTTCCAGACACGCGTCGGCACGACGGACTCGGCGCTGCTCTTCCAGGGCGCGCGCTACGGGCTGTCGCTGACGACGTCGTTCCCGGCGACGCTCGCGTCCGGCGCAAAGCTGACCGTCGAAGGGACGGTCACCGGCGCGCCCGTCGGGCACCCGGTGTACCTCGAACGTGAAAACCGCTTCGGCCATGGCTTCCACGTCATCGCCGTCGCGGGAGTGACGAGCAGCGACACGTTCACGCTCGAAGGAGTCCTCATCGGCTCCGGCAAGACCGTGGTCCGCGTCAAGGTACCCGGAGCGCCGGGACACCAGGACGCAGTGAGCAGCACGGCGACGATCGAACTGACCCCGACGCCGCCATCGTTGACGCTGCCCACGCCGACGCCGGTCCTAGGCATCTAGGCCCGCGCCGGTGCATCGACGCGGCGCTGCCGCGGTCGCCTCCTCCGGCGGCCGCGGCAGCCGCGTTTCTAGGCCGCGACGGCGCGCGAGCGCAGGTGCGCGGTCACCTTGCGCTTGACGCGCTGCAGCGCGTTGTCGACCGTCTTTGTGTCGCAGCCAAGGCGCTCGCCGATCTGCTCGTAGGAGTAGCCGTCGAGGTAGAGCGTGAGCACGCGGCTCTCGAGCTCCGACAGCGCCGTCGACAGGCAACCGACGAGCGAGCGCAGCTCCTCCGAGGAGATCACCTGGCTGATCGGGTCGTGAACGCTCGCGCCCGGCAGCATCTGTTCGAGGGTGGGCGCGTCGTCCCCGGCGCCGGCGGGCGTCGAGGAGAACGACACGTACTGGTTGAGCGGCACGTGCTTGTTGCGCGTCGCCGTCTTCACGGCGGTGATGATCTGGCGCACGATGCAGAGCTCGGCGAAGTTGCGAAAGCTCGACTCGCGGTCCGTGCGGAAGTCACGAATCGCCTTGTAGAGCCCGACGAGGCCTTCCTGGATGAGATCTTCGGAGTCGCCGCCGGCGAGGAAGTAAGACGATGCCTTCAGGCGCACGAAGCCGTAGTAGCGGCGGACGAGCGTCTCGTAGGCGTGCTTGTCTCCCTGCTTGGCGAGCGCGATCAGGAAGGCGTCGTCAACCTTGGGTTCAGCGTGAGGGTTGTACGACATTCGTGCCACGAGCAGACCCTTTCTGGATTGCCGTACCGGCCCGCTGCGCGGGCCGCGGCATTGCTCTGTGGCGCACTCCTCCCCCGGCGCCATTGGAAGGCTCACCAAAGGGATCTAAACCTTTAGTTCACCGTTATGTCTGCGCAACCCTACACAGTTATGGAGACGTGTCAAGCTTTTTTTGCAGGATCTCGTACACGAGCGCCGCGGCGGCCGCGCCGACGTTGAGCGACTCGATGCGCCCGCGCATCGGCAGCGTCACCAGGCCGTCGCACGCCCTGGCGACACGGGGCCTGAGGCCGTCCGCCTCGCCGCCCAGCACCAGCACGACGCCCGCGCCGGCGTAGTCGACGTCGTCGTAGGGAACCGGCGCCGCGGCCCCCTCGAGCGCGTGCGCGCTCGCACCGTAGCTCCAGAAGCCGGCGTCGCGGGCCCGGATGATGAAATCGGCGAGGTTCCGCACGCGTGCGACGGGCAGGTGCTCGACGGCGCCGGCGGACGCCTTGCAGACCGCGGGCGTGACCTGCGCGGCGCGCCGTTCGGGGATCGCGACGCCCGCGGCGCCCGCGCACTCGGCGGTGCGGCAGATCGAGCCGAGGTTCTGGGGGTCCTGGACCTGGTCGAGCGCGACCACGAGCGACCCCGCCGCGGCGAGCAGCTCATCGCCGTCCGCGTACGGGTACTCGCCCGCGTCGGCGCAGACGCCCTGGTGCTCGCGCGAGCCGCAGCGCTCCTCGATCTGTGCGGCGTCGTGCACGGCGGCACCCGCGAGCCACGGTTCACGCGCGGCCGCCGCGGTCGCCCAGAGATCCGACACGCGGCCGGCGCGCCTGCCGCGCAGCGCCTCGCGCACGGCGTTGCGGCCGTAGACGATCAAGCTCCCCGCGCGATCAGCTCGGGGCCGTCCGGGCCGTCGCGGATCTCCCAGCCCAGGGCGCGCAGCTCGTCGCGCAGCTCGTCGGCGGCGGCGAAGTCGCGGTCGCGCCGTGCCTGCTCGCGCCGCGCGAGCAGCTCGGCCGCGCGCGCGCCCATCGCGGCGGCGTCGGACGCGAGGCCCTCGAGGGCGCCGAGGCCGAGGACGTCGAGCATCGCGCGCAGGTCGCCGTCGCCGACGCCGGCGCCGCGCCGGTTCGCCTCGCGCACCCATTCGAAGAGGGCGGCGAGCGCGGCGGCGGTGTTGAAGTCGTCGGCGAGCGCGTCGAAGAACGCGTCGCGCCTGCCCGCCATGTCGGGCGGGCTCTCGGCGCCGCCCGCGAGGCGTCCGAGGCACTCGCGGATCCGCTCGACGCGGCGGCCCGCTTCCAGGAGCTCGTCTTCGGAGAAGGCGAGCGGCTGGCGGTAGTGGCCCGACGCGAGGTACATCACGACCGCGTCGCGGCCGTGCGCGGCGAGGACCTCGTGCAGCAGCGCGATGTTGCCGACCGACTTGGCCATCTTCTCGCCGCTCATCTGGATCATGCCGTTGTGCATCCAGATGCGGGCGAGCTCGCGGCCGCGGGCCGAGCGCGTCTGCGCGGCCTCGTTCTCGTGGTGCGGGAAGAGGAGGTCGGCGCCGCCGCCGTGGACGTCGAATTCGAGCCCCAGCAGACGCTCGGCCATCGCCGAGCACTCGATGTGCCAGCCGGGGCGCCCGGCACCCCACGGGCTCTCCCAGCTCGTGTCCTCGTCCGCCTTCGCGCCCTTCCAGAGCGCGAAGTCGAGCGGATCCTGCTTGCGCTCCGCCCCCTCGACGCCCTCCCCCTGGTCCATGTCGGCGACGTCGCGGTGCGAGAGGGAGCCGTAGCTGGGGTCGGAGCGCACGCGGAAGTAGACGTCGCCGCCCGCCGCGTACGCGTGCCCGCGCTCGACGAGGGCGGCGATCTCCTCGATGATCGGCTCGATCATCTGCGAGGCGAGCGGCTCCTCGTCGGGACGCCCGAGGCCGAGCGCGTCGGTGTCCGCGCGGTATCGCGCGAGCATCTCGGCGGCGAGGGCGTCGCTTTTCACGTCGCGCTCCCGCGCCGCGGCGTAGATCTTGTCGTTGACGTCCGTGACGTTCATCACCAGGCGCACGTCGCGGCCTTCGGCGCGGAGAAAGCGCGCGAGCAGCGAGAAGACGACGAACGGGCGGGCGTTGCCGATGTGGATGCGGTTGTAGACGGTCGGGCCGCAGGCGTAGATCCCGATCGTCCCGTCCGCGCGCAGCTCGCGCAGCTCGCCGCTGCGCGAATCGTGGAGTCGCACGGTCCGCACTGGCCGAACCTAGTCGGTGAGCGAGGCGACGGCCAGCGCGGCGATGCCCTCGCCGCGCCCGACGAAGCCGATCCCCTCGCCGCTCGTCGCCTTCACGGACACGCGCGCCACGTCCAGCGAGAGCGCCGCGGCGAGCCGCTCGCGCATCGCGTCGCGGTACCCGGCGAGGCGCGGCGCCTCGATCAGGACCGTCGCGTCGATGTTGCCGACCGCGAGGCCCTGCTCGTCGAGCAGCGCCGCGACGACGCGCAGCAGCTCGATCGAGTCGGCGTCGCGCCAGCGCTCGTCGCTGTCGGGGAAGTGCCCGCCGATGTCGCCGAGCGCCGCGGCGCCGAGCAGCGCGTCGATGACGGCGTGCACGAGCACATCGCCGTCCGAGTGCGCGTCCGGACCGTGCTCGGCGGGCACGTGGACGCCGCCGACGACGAGCGGGCGCCCGCCGACGAGGCGGTGCGAGTCGTAACCGATCCCGACGCGCGCGCTCATGGGCCGGCGTCCGTGCCGAGCGGCGCGAGGCTTCGCCCGCGGCGGTCGAAGACGGCTATCTCGCCGACGCCGAGGCTCTCGAGCTCCGCGAGCGCGGCGTCGTAGCGGTAGCCGAGGTGGCCGCTCTCGTGGGCGTCGCTCGAGAGCGCGACGGGCGCGCCCGCGGCGACCGCCAGCGCGAGGAATTCGCGCGCCGGGTAGAGCTCGGCGACGGGCTTGCGCAGGCCCGCGGTGGAGAGCTCGACCGCGATGCCGGACTCGGCGATCCCGGCGATCGCCGGCTCGTAGTAGCGGCGCAGGTCACCCGCGGGGCGGCGGCCCTCCTGGCCCCAGTACTTCACGAGATCGGGGTGCGCGAGGATGTCGAAGAGGCCGCTGCGGGCCGCGTCGCCGATCGTCTGGAAGTAGCGCGCCCAGATCTCCTCGACCGGCCGGCCCGAGCTCCACACGGAGTAGTCGTCCATGTCGACGGCGCCGTCGCGGATGAAGTGGACCGAGCCGACGACGTAGTCGAAGTCGCGCGCGGCGAGCAGCTCCTCCGTGCGGTCCTCGGCGCCGGGCACGAAGTCGGCCTCGATGCCGAGCTTCAGGTCCGTCTCGCCGCGCACGAACTCGCAGTACGCGTCGATGTCGTCGACGGCCTGGGCGCGCCAGAAGGGGTGGTCCCAGACCGTGAGGACCTGCGCGAAACGGTAGACGTGTTCGCTCACGCCGAGCTCCCCGATGCCGGCGGCGGCCGCTGCGCGGCGATATTCGGCGGCCTTCGCCGCCGTCAGGTACTCGGCCGCGGCGAACTCGGGCCCGTCGGGCCGCAGGTGGACGTGGTAGTCGGTCAGCACGCGGCGATTCAAGCAGGATCGGCGCGCCTAGCGGCGCGCCGCGAGCGCCGCGGCGGCGGCGATGAGGTCAGCCGGCGTCGTGACCTTCGGGTTCGGCTGCTCCCACGCGCAGATGAGGATGCGTCCCCCTTCGCGCTCGATGAGCTGCGCGTCGTCGGTCGCCGCGGCGAGCGTCGCGTCGTCGGCAGCGAGCGCCCGCGCGAGCGCGGCGCGGCGAAAGACCTGCGGCGTCTGGACTGCCCACAGGCCGCCGCGGCTGAGCGTCTCGCTGACGGCGCCGTGCTCGTCGGCGCGCTTGATCGTGTCGGTGACGGGGGCGGCGGCGATAGCGCCCGCGGCGCCCGCGTCGGACGCCAGGCGCGCGAGGACGGCGGCGGCGAGCTCGGCCGTCACGAGCGGGCGCGCCGCGTCGTGGACGAGCACCGGGTCGCCGTCGCCTGCCGCCGCCAGCGCGGCGCGCACCGAGTGCGAGCGCGACGGGCCGCCCGTGACGGCCGTGACGCCGGCGGGCGCGTCGGCGCCCGCCGGCAGCGCGACGACGATCCGCTCGAGTGCATCGCACGCGGCGAGCGCCGCGACGCTCCAGTCGAGCAGCGTGCGCCCGGCGACCTGCACGAGCGCCTTCGGGCGGTCCGCGCCGAGGCGCTCGCCGCTACCGGCGGCGACGATCAGCGCTACGGCCATCGCCCCGGGGCCGGCACCGGCGCGCGCGCCGCCTCACGCTGGGCGGCGCGTGCGCTCGAGCGCCGTCAGTCGGCGACCGCCAGCTGGCGCCCGGCGGACTCTGCGAGGAGGTCGTCGAGGTACGCCTCGGCCTCTTCCTCGTCCTTGTCCAGCGCGTACATCAACTCGGACGCGAGGATCTTCTTGCTGCGCGTGAACATCTGCTTCTCGCCCGTCGACAGGCCCTTCTCGCTGTCGCGGAGCGAGAGGTTGCGCACGACCTCGGCGAGCTCGTAAATGTCGCCCGTCTTGATCTTGTCGCGGTTGTGCTTGAAGCGCCGGTTCCAGTTCTTCGGCATCTCGGACACTTCGTCGCAGAGGACGTCGAGCACTTTCTTGACGGTCTCTTCGTCGATCACGCGGCGCAGGCCGGCGAGCGACGCGTTCTCGGTGGGAACGCGGACCGTCATGTCGTTGTGGAGGATCTTGATCGTCAGGTACTCGCGGCGTTCGCCGAGCACCTCCATCTCCTCCTTGTTGAGGATCTTCCCGGCGCCGTGGTGGGGGTACACGACGTGGTCACCGAGCTCGAACTCGATGTACTCCGTTTCATGAATGACCTCGATCTCCTCGGTCAGCGTTTCTTCTTCGTTTGCTCGTGCGGGAATGGTGTCCTCCTTTGCTCCAGGCCGGCTGACCCGCCGGCCCCTTGTCAAGTCTGCAGGTAGCGATCCACGAAGTTCAGTTCCTGCTGTCTGCGCAGGCCCTCGCGGATGTCCTTCGCGCGCAGCTCTCCCACGCCCTCGACCGCCGCGAGATCGGCGTCTTCGGCGTTGAGTAGCTCGTCGAGGCCGCCGAAGTCGGCGACCAGCTGCGCAACGACGAGCCGGGGAAGCTTGGGGATCCGCCCGAGGATGCGGAAGCCGCGCGGCGACACGGCGTACTCGAGCGTGTTCAGCTTGCGGTCGTAGCCGAGAACCTCGGCGATACGGCCGAAATCGAGCAGGTCCTGGCGGCTGAGGCGCCCGATTTCTTCGAGCGCGATGGCGACGGCCTCGTCGGAGTAGGCGGCGAGGTAGTCGCGTACCAGCGCCGACTTGTCGGCGGCGGTGCCGTACATCGTCTCCTCAAGCTGCATTTCGACGTTCCTGCCTTCGCTGCCGAGCTCGACGATGTAACGCTCGACGTCGACGGCCATGCGCGTCACGAGCTCGGAGCGCTGCAGCACCGTGAGCACGTCGTGCAGCGTCGCGCCGCCCTCGAACTCGAGCGTCGTGAGGCGCATCGAGACCTGGTCCAGGCGCGAGCGGAACTTGTCGAGCGTGGTCAGCGCCTGGTTGGCCTTGGCGAGCGCGACGGGGATGTCCTGCAGCACGTACTTCTCGCCCTCGACGTAGATCGAGACGACCTCGCGCCGTTCGGAGATCGCGAGCACGAGCGCCGCGATCTGCTTGGAGACGCGCTCGGCGGTGCGGTGGCGGGTACCGGTCTCGGCCGTGAGGATCGTCGGGTCGGGCTGCAGCTGGACGTTCGCCATCGAGATCTTCGTGGCGTTCGCGTTCAGCAGGATCGCGCCGTCCATCTTCGCGAGCTGGTAAAGCGTCTGCGGCGTGTAGTCGATGTCGAGCTTCAGCCCGCCCGATGCCATGAAGGCGATCGCGTCGGGGTCGCAGATGACGATCATGCCGCCGGTCCGCGCCTGCAGGATCGAGTCGATGCCCTCGCGCAGCGCCGTGCCCGGCGCGATCATCTCAAGAGCGCGTACCAGGCCTGGATCCGGGCGTCCCTCAACCTCCGCCTCTTCTCCGGATCCACGCGCCATATGCCTGAATTCTACGGGATTTAACGATTTGTTAGCCAGCTGGCCAGTTTTCTGCTGTATTGCTTGCACTTGCGGCACGCCGGGCCGCGATCTGGCCCTCGCCGGGCTCGGTGCGGCGCCCCAGCGCGAGGGCGAGGGCGTCGCGTAGCGTCGCCGCCTGCGCGGCCCCCGGGCCGCTGCCGGCTGGCGCGATGACGTCGGCGAGCCCGTGGCGCGCGGCCTCCTGCAGGCGGCGCTCGGGGTGGCCGACCCAGCGCAGCTCGCCGGTGAGGCCGAGCTCGCCGAAGCACGCGCGCGGCGCCTTCGCGAGCGGCCTGCCGCGCTGCGCGCTCGCGACCGCCAGCGCGACGGCGAGGTCGCAGCCCGGCTCGTCGATCCGCACGCCGCCGACGACGTTGACGAAGACGTCGGCGCTGGCGGTGCGCACGCCGCCGTGGCGCGCGAGGATCGCGAGCACCAGCGCGAGGCGGTTGCGGTCCAGGCCCGACACGACGCGCCGCGGCTGTTCGAGCTCGGACGGCGAGACGAGCGCCTGGACCTCGACGAGCAGCGGCCGTGAGCCCTCCATCGCGGCGAGCACGACGCTGCCGGCGGAGCGCGTCGCCTCGGCGACGAAGCGCGCGGACGCGTCGAGTACCTCGACCAGGCCCCCCTGGCGCATCTCGAAGAGCGCCGCCTCGCTGGTGGCGCCGAAACGGTTCTTCAGCGCGCGCAGCTCGCGGTACGGTCGCTCGCGCTCGCCCTCGAACTGCAGCACGCAGTCGACGAGGTGCTCGAGCACGCGCGGCCCCGCGAGCGAGCCCTCCTTGGTCACGTGGCCGACGAGGATGACGGCGACGCCCTCGCGCTTGGCGACGTCCATCACGCGGGCGGCGACCTCGCGCACCTGGCCGACGGAGCCGGGCGCGCCGGAGAGCTCGCGCGAACCGAGCGTCTGGACCGAGTCGATGACGCACGCGGCGGGGCGTTCGGCGGCGATCGTCGCGAGCACGACGTCGAGGTCGGTCTCGGCGAGCACCGGGACCTGCAGCGCTCCGGGCGCGAGCCGCTCGGCGCGCAGGCGGACCTGCTCGCCGGACTCCTCGCCGGAGACGTAGAGCGTCGGCAGTCCCGCGCCCTGGAGGTGCCCGAGGACCATGTTGGTGAGCGTCGACTTGCCGATCCCGGGCGACCCGCCGAGCAGCACGAGCGAGCCCGGCACGAGGCCCCCGCCGAGGACGCGGTCGAGCTCGGAGACGCCGGTCGCCATGCGCTCGACGGCGCTCTCGCCGAACTCGGCGAGCGGCACCGGCCGCGCCGGCGGCGCGGCGCGCGGCGCCCTGCTCGCGGACGCCGCTACCTCCTCGACGAGCGTGTTCCATTCGCCGCAGCCCGGGCAGCGGCCGTGCCACTTCGGGGTGATCTGCCCGCACTGCGAGCAGACGAACGCGGTCGACCTCGTCACCGCTCGACCCTACGCGGCGGCGTGGACGGCAGCGTGCCTGCTACTCGTCGGTGGCGGGCGGCTCGTCGGCGGCCGGCTCGCTGTCGCCGGCCTCCTCGGTCGAGCTCTCGGCGCCGACGGCGACCGGCGTCTTCGGCTCGACGATCGACAGGCTCACGTCTTCCTCGCCGTCCTCGTGGTGCGTCACGACGACGGTCGCGCCGGGCACGAGCTCCTCGCGCAGCACGAAGTCGGCGAGCGGGTCCTCGATGTAGCGCTGGATGGCGCGGCGCAGCGGGCGCGCTCCCATCGCGGGGTCCCAGCCCTTCTCGACGAGCATGTCCTTGGCCTCCTCGGTCAGCTCGAGTTGCAGCTCGCGCTCGGCCATCGACTCGCGGATGCGCAGCAGCAGGAGGTCGACGATCTGCTTGATCTCGTCGCGCTGGAGCTTGTGGAAGACGATCACGTCGTCGATGCGGTTGAGGAACTCGGGGCGGAACACTTTCTTCAGCTCGCCCATGATGCGCGACTTCATGTCGTCGTAGGTGATGCCCGTCTCGTCGTCGGCGACGGCGAAGCCGAGCGGCGTGTTGCGGGCGATCTCGGCCGCGCCGATGTTGCTGGTCATGATCACGATCGCGTGGCGGAAGTCGACGGTGCGGCCCTGCGCGTCCGTCAGGCGTCCGTCCTCGAGGATCTGCAGCAGGATGTTGAAGACGTCGGGGTGCGCCTTCTCGATCTCGTCGAGCAGCAGCACGCTGTAGGGCTTGCGGCGGATCGCCTCTGTGAGCTGCCCGCCCTCGTCGTAGCCGATGTAGCCGGGCGGTGAGCCGACGAGCCGTGACACGGAGTGCTTCTCCATGTACTCGGACATGTCGATGCGCACGAGCGCTTCGTCGTCACCGAAGAGGAACTCGGCGAGCGTGCGGGCGAGCTCGGTCTTGCCGACGCCCGAGGGGCCGAGGAAGATGAACGACCCGGTCGGGCGCTTGGGGTCCTTCAGGCCCGCGCGCGAGCGCCGGATCGCCTTGGAGATCACCTCGATCGCGGGGTGCTGGCCGATGACGCGCTTGTGCAGCTCGTCCTCCATCCGCATCAGCTTCTGGGTCTCGGCCTCGGTCAGCTTGAAGACGGGTATGCCGGTCCACATCGAGACGATGTCGGCGATCTCCTCCTCGCCGATCGCGGGCCGTTCGCCGCTCTCGCCGTTTTCCCACGCCTGCTCGAGCTCGCGTTTGCGGTTCGTGAGCGTGCGCTCCTGGTCGCGCAGCGCCGCGGCCTTCTCGAACTCCTGCGCGTCGATCGCGGCCTCCTTGGCGCGGCGCGTCGACTCGACTTCGCCCTCGAGCTCGCGGTTGGCGGGCGGCGAGGTCATCGACTTGATGCGCATGCGCGACGCGGCCTCGTCGATCAGGTCGATCGCCTTGTCCGGCAGGAAGCGGTCGGAGATGTAGCGGCTCGCGAGGTCCGCCGCTGCCGAGAGCGCCTCTTCGGTGATGACGACCTTGTGGTGCTGCTCGTAGCGGTCGCGCAGTCCCTCGAGGATTTCGACGGTCTGCTCGATCGTGGGCTCGTCGACGCGGATCTGCTGGAAGCGGCGCTCGAGCGCGGAGTCGCGCTCGAGGTACTTGCGGTACTCGTCGAGCGTCGTCGCACCGATCGTCTGCAGCTCGCCGCGCGCGAGCGCGGGCTTGAGGATCGACGCGGCGTCGATCGCGCCCTCGGCCGCACCGGCGCCGACGAGGTTGTGAAGCTCGTCGATGAAGAGGATGATGTCGCCGCGCTGGGTGATCTCTTTCATCACCTTCTTCAGGCGCTCCTCGAACTCGCCGCGGTACTTGGACCCCGCGACGAGGGCCGCGAGGTCGAGCGTGTAGATCTGCTTGCCGCGCAGGAGCTCGGGCACCTCGGCGCTGGTGATCCGCTGGGCGAGCCCCTCGACTACCGCCGTCTTGCCGACGCCGGGCTCACCGACGAGCACGGGGTTGTTCTTCGTGCGGCGCGAAAGGATCTGCATGATGCGCTCGATCTCGGTCTCGCGGCCCACGCACGGGTCGAGCTTGCCCTCGGAGGCGAGCTTGGTGAGGTTGCGGCCGAACTGGTCGAGGAGCTTGGAGGACTTCTTGCCCTCGCCGCCGGAGGCGCCCGCGCCCGCGGTCGCGCCCTGGCCCTGGCGCCGGCCGCCGGGGCCGGAGAGCATGCGGATGACCTCGTTGCGGATCTTCTCGGAGTCGGCGTCGAAGTCGAGCAGGATGCGCGCGGCGACGCCCTCGTTCTCGCGCACGAGGCCGAGCAGGATGTGCTCGGTGCCGATGTAGTTGTGGCCGAGGCTCAGCGCCTCGCGCAGCGCGAGCTCGAGGACCTTCTTGGCGCGCGGCGTGAACGGGATCTGGCCGGAGGTGACCTCCTCGCCGGAGCCGACGATGCGCACGACCTGCGCGCGGACGCGCTCGACGTTGATGTCGAGGCTCTCCAGGACGCGGGCAGCCAGACCCTCCTCCTCGCGGAGCAGGCCGAGCAGGATGTGCTCGGTGCCGATGTAGTTGTGCTTGAGGGTGCGGGCCTCCTCTTGCGCGAGGACCACAACCTGCCGGGCACGTTCTGTGAATCGCTCAAACAACTAATCTCACCTCCCGCCGGAGTGTGCCCTTACCCGTCCGACCGTCCAGTTCGCCTTCTGTTGCTGAGTCTACCAATGGGCCATAACGCCCCAATCCACCGATCGGCGCTTCGCGGCCGGAGCTTGAAGAGTGCCTGCTAATCGCGCATCGCCGGGAAGAGCACGACCTCGCGGATCGTCTCGCTCCCGGTGAGCACCATCACGAGGCGGTCGATGCCGAGCCCGACCCCGCCCGATGGCGGCATGCCCTGCTCGAGGGCCTGCAGGAACAGCTCGTCGTAGGGCTGGCTCTCGCCGCTGGCGGCGCGGCGCTGCGCCTCGAAGCGAAGGCGCTGCTCGTCCGGGTCGACGAGCTCGCTGAACGCGTTGGCGAGCTCGACGCCGCCCGCGAAGGCCTCCCAGCGCTCGACGAGGCCGGCGGCGCTCCGGTGCGCGCGCGAGAGCGGCGAGATCTCGACGGGATAGTCGACGATGAACGTGGGGTCCGTGAGCGCCGGCTCGACGCTCTTGCTGAAGAGGTCGTCGACGAGCTCGGGCCAGCTGAGGCCCTCGGTGCGAAGCTCGAGACCCGCGTCGCGCACGGCCGCGGCGAGCGCGCCGGCGTCGCGGTGCGCGGCGATGTCGACGCCGGCGCGTTCGCGCACCGCGTCGATGAAGGGGACGCGCGGCCAGGGCGCATCCAGCTTCAGCGGCCCGGCGTAGTCGATCGCCGCGGCGGCGGCTCGCACCATCTCTTCCAGGCGGCGTGCCTGGTCCTCGTAGTCGGTGTACGCCTCGTACCACTCGATCATCGTGAACTCGGGGTTGTGCTTGAACGAGACGCCCTCGTTGCGGAAGTCCTTGCCGAGCTCGTAGACCTTCTCGAGGCCCCCGACGATGCAGCGCTTCAGGTAAAGCTCGGTCGCGATGCGCAGGTAGAGGTCGCGGTCGAGCTCGTTGTGGTGCGTGGTGAAGGGCCGCGCCATCGCGCCGCCGTAGAGCGGCTGCAGGACCGGCGTCTCGACCTCGATGAAGCCGGCTTCGTCGAGGTAGCGCCGCACGGCGCTGACGATCCGCGCGCGCTCGACGAAGACGCGCCGCGTCCGCTCGTTCGCGATCAGGTCGAGCTCGCGGCGGCGGTAGCGCGTCTCGACGTCGCTGAGGCCGTGGTGCTTGTCGGGCGGCGGGCGCAGCGCCTTGGCGAGCACCTGGAAGGCTTCGACGCGCAGCGATATCTCGCCGTGGCGGCTGCGGATCGCGCTGCCGTCGACACCGATCAGGTCGCCGAGGTCGAGCGCCGTGAGCTGCTCGAAGCGCTCGGCGCCGAGCACGTCGACGCGGGCGTGCAGCTGGATGCGGCCGGAGCGGTCGTCGAGGTCGAGGAAAGCGGCCTTGCCGGCTGGGCGGCGCGCCGCGATGCGCCCGGCGACGCGGTGGCGCTCGTCGGTTTCCTCGCCGGCGGCGAGATGCTCGTAGGCCGCCTTCACGTCGGCGACGGGCTCGACGCCCGGGAACGTGTACGGGAAGGCCGTCTCGTCGCTCGCGCGGATGCGCTCGGCCTTCGCGCGTCGTTCGGCGATCAGCTCCGGCAGTCCGTGCGCCGGACCGTTCTCGTCGGCGCCGGCCATCGCAGGCACCGCTACTCCAGGCCGACGTCGATCTTCGTGATCTTAAGCTTGCGCGGCGGGCCGACGGGCACTTTGACCGCGACAACCTCGTTGCGTTTGCGGCCTATCAGGGCGCGCCCCACCGGCGACTCGTTGCTTAGCTTGTGCTCCTTGGGCTTGGCCTCGGCCGAGCCGACGATCGTGTACTTCGTCGACTTGCCGGTCTTCTCGTCCTTCACGTGCACGACAGAGCCGACCTGGACGACGTCGGTGGAGACGTCCTTGGCCTCGATCACGGTGGCGCCACGCAGCCGTTCCTCGAGCTGCGCAATACGGCTCTCGAGCATCATCTGCTCGTTCTTGGCGTCGTCGTACTCGGCGTTCTCGGCGATGTCGCCGAACTCGCGCGCATCCTTGATGCGCTCGGCGACCTCGCGCCGGCGCTCGGTGGAGAGCAGCTCGAGTTCGTCCTTGAGCTTCTGCAGGCCTTCGGGGGTGAGAATTACGTCCTTCGGCACGCTCGCCTCGCGTCTGTCGGGGCGCCGGCGCCGCCAAGGGGCCCCGGCGAGCGCGCAAGTATAGCGGGCGCGGGAAGCGCTTCCGGATGCGGTTTCCGCGCCGGACGCGGGTTCCCGCGCCCGGCTTGCGCGAGCGCCGTGCGCCCGCGGCGCCCGGATCGGACCGGCGGCCCGCCGCAGCTAGCGGCCGACGGCGGTTTCGGCCTGCAGCAGTTCGAGCTCGTGCTCGACGCGGCGGTCGTGTTCGATCTCGTCCTGGCGCGCGCGGCGCGGGTTCCAGCGCCCGGTCAAAAGGAACGCCGTCGGGATGAAGACGAGCTGGGCGGCGAAGCAGATCCACCACCACGTCTGCCACTGGCCGGGGCTTTCGTGGCTGGCTTTCGCCACTTCGCCGCCGTGCGCGGCGAGGTAGGCGACGTCGGCGGCTGGCACCGCGGAGAGCGAACGCAGCGCCGCCGCGCCGTGCGTGACCGTGGGACCGTAGATCCTCAGCAGCGCGAGGTCGGCGCGCGGCACGCGGCCGAGCGCGGCGAGTTCGGCGCTCGCCTGCGCCGGCGTGATGTGGAGTCCCGCCGCGATCTCGCGGACGGCGGCCTGCAGCGCCGCGGGGCTCGTCGGTTCGCTCGCGAGGGCCGCCTGGGTGGCGGGCGTGAGCGCCGCGGCGACGACGAGCTCGCGCGAGTAGCGTTCACCGAGCAACGCGACCTGGGCTACGCGCGCCGGCGGCACGCCCGTGAGCTGTGAGATGGCGCTCGCCTGGGCGGCCCTGTTCGCGGGGTTGAGCTTCAGCGCGGCGAGCGTCGCCGGGTGCACGGTCTGCAGCACCCTCGTCTGTGCCGGGTAGCTCGCCACGATCTGCTTGACGCGCGCGCCGTGGTCGACGAGCGTGCTCGTCGCCGGCACCACGCTCGGCAGGACCGCGAACGAGACGGTGACGACGATGCGGATGATCCAGCCCCAGATCGCGAGGCCCGTCGCGGTCGCCGCGGGGTTGCGTCGCTCGACGGTTTCGGTGAACGCCGCCATCCAGGAGACGTAGGCGATGCCGCTGCCGACGGCGATGATGATGAAGTAGGCGGCGAAGGTGTGGAAGCCGGTTTTCGGTTCGGTCGCGGCGGTCGCGAAGAGGGCGACGCCGACGACGCTGATGAGCGCGCCGACGATCATCATCGGCTTGCGGACGCGCAGCGCGTCCGAGGCGAAGCCCGCGACGAGCAGCGCGACGACGTTGGCGATCCAGTACCAGTTGCCGAGGTCGTTCGAGCGCGCCTCGGTGTAGCCGAAGACGGTCACGAAGTACACGACGAGGAACGCGACGAAGACGTAGTAGAGCATCAGGAACACCGAGATCCCGAGCGCGGAGCCGATGACGTCGGGCTTGAGCATCTGCCGCCACTGGCCGCGCAGCAGCTCGTCGGGTTTGATGCCCGCGGCGCGCGCTTCGATCAGGGCGCGGTCGCGCATCGAGACCATGCGCTGGTCGCGCAGCTGCGGCGAGAGCTCGCGCATGCCGATGAACGCGACGAGCCAGACGGCGAGACCGATGATCCCGCAGAGGCGGAACTGGTACTGCCAGTCGGGGTGGCTCGCGAGGGTGTGGCTGGAGATCTCGGTGACGAGCAGGCTGCCGAGCACCGGTCCCATCGTCCAGAAGGCCATCGCGGCAGCGCGACCGAGCTGCGGTGAGAAGTCCCGGATCAGCGCGGGCGTCGCGACCAGCGCGACCCCCTCGACGACGCTCAGGAGCGCGAAGAAGGCGAGGTACCAGCCCTTGCTCGCGGCGTTCGGCAGCGCGAACGTGACGAGCAGCCCGCTGAGGAGCAGGCCGCCGACGACGAGGTTCGCGCGTCCCCAGCGGTCGGCGATGCCCGCGAAGAGCGAGCCGAAGGCGCCGACGGCGTTACCGACGACGAGCACGACGACGAACTCGGTGAAGGTGAAGCCGAAGTGCTGGATCACCTTCGTGGCGACGGCGCCCTGGATGTAGAGCTCGTAGTAGAGGACGACCGTCACGGCGACGGTAATCGCGAGGTACCAGACGCGCATCCCCGTGTTCGGGTACCGCGTGAGCTGGCGCGAGAGCCACGCCGGCCGCGGCGCGCCGTCGTGGAGGTCGCCGCCGGCGGGCTCGTGCGGCGCCGCGGGCTCACGTTCGCGCGTCCCCAATCCGTGGCCGTCCGTCAACTGCCCCTCCTGCTCTTCGTCAAGCACATTGATCGCTTCCTCCAACGGCTACCAGCGTGCGCTGCGGCCCCTAAGCCCGGGCGTCAACGTCCTGACAGCGTCCTGCGCTGCGCGCCCGGGGCGATGCGGGGCTGGCCGAGGGCGGGCGGGAGGGCTTCCAGCGCGAGCAGGGCGCCCGGGGGCGGGCCGGTCAGCAGCCAGCCGTCCTCGCCGGCGTACACGAGGTCCTGGCGCGCGAGCTCGGCGAGCGCGCTCGTTACGGTCGGCCGCCGTGCGGCGACGAGGTCCGCGAGGACGCTGTGGGTGAGGTGCAGCGGCACGCTCACGCCGTCGGGGCGCACGCGCCCCCAGCGCCCCGCGAGGTGCCAGAGCACCATGTGCAGGCGCACGTCGACGCGCGTGCGGTGGACGATCGCCATGTTCACCGCGAGGTTGCGCGAGCGCCGCAGTGCCCGGCCGATGAGGCGCGCGCCGATCTGCGGGTAGCGCGAGGCGCGCCGCGCGAACTGCCCGTCGAGGAGCGCGATGCGCGTCGGTTCGATGACGCGCCAGGCCGGCGTTACGGAGAGCGTTTCGCCCGGCTCGTCCTCCTGCCAGGGCCGCAGGAGGTCACCGTCGCCGAGCAGCTCCGAACCGAAACGCCCCTCGACGTCGACGCGCCGCACGATCAGGCCGCGGACGACGAGCAGGCCGAACGCGTCGCCGTCCGGCGCGCCCGTCGTCTGCCAGCGGCCGGGGCGCAGTGTCCTGGCGCGCGCGATGCACTCGCCGACGGCCTGCGCGCGCTGGGAGGCGGGTATCGCGTCACGGAGCTCCGCGTCCTCTTCGAGGACGCGGCAGACGTCGACGAGGGGATGTACGCCTTCGCTCATCCGGGCACCTCCGCTGATATCGGGTTTGCCCGCCTGGCCCGCCTTCCAAGCCGGTTCGGGCGGTCAGAATGCTGACCGCCCGAACCCTTCCGAGGGGCGCGCGGGACCTCGCGCCCGGAACGTCTAGAAAAGCGAGGACACGCCGACGCGCTGAGCCTGCGCGTCGAGTCGTCTGGCCGCCTCCTGGCGCGCCGCGCCGAACGTGATCGCGGCCTCGTGGAGCACGGTCTCGCGCGTCAGCGCAGCTCCTTCGACCAGGGCGCGGCGCAGCACGATCAGCGCGACGGCGGCGGCGCTCTGCAGCTCGTCCACCTCCGCGTCGCTCGTTTCGTATTCGGTGGGGCCGCGCGGACTGGCCGCGCGGGTGCTCGTCAGGCTCGCCATCTCGGACCTCTCTCCCGTTGGGGGGACTGGAACGCGGCCGCGGTGCGCTGCCGCCGGGCCGCCCGCTGCGCTCGCGCGACGCGCCGGCACTCGCTCGCGGCTCGCGGCGGCCGCTCGCGAACGCGTCGTCGCATGGGTGACACGCAGCGTAGGCGGCGGTTCACGCCTGCGTGCTCGCGGCGGTCAGCAATCCGACAGCCCGCGCCGCGGGCGCGCGCGGTCAGGCGCCGGCGGGTATGGCGGCGGCGTGCGCGAATGCGGCGAGCGCATCCTCGCTCGTCGGTGCCGCCTGCATCTCGCGCTGCAGCGCCTTGGCCGCGGCCCCGTGCAGCTCGAGGCGGTCGACGAACCAGGGGTAGAACTTGCGCAGGTAGCGCGACGCCCTTTCGGTGCCCATCGTCGCGGCGGCGGCGTCCGCGGTCCAGCAGAGCTCGCCGACCACCTCGGCGGTCGGCGGGGGCGCGTCGCGTTCGCCCACGAGTTCCTGGAAGAGCCACGGGTTGCCGAGCGCGCCGCGCGCGAGCATGAGCGCGGCGGCACCTGTGCGCTCGTACGCGTCGCGTGCCGCGGCGGCGTCGGACATGCCGCCGGTGAGGATGAGCGGCGCGGGAAGTTCGCGCGCCAGGCGCGCCGCGAGGTCGTAGTCCGGCACGCCCTTGTGCTGCACCGCGGCGGAGCGCGGGTGGAACGAGATCGCGGCGACGCCGGCCTCGTCGACGAGCCGCAGCGCGAGCTGCGCGCCGGAGTCGTCCCCCGCGCGCAGACCCGAGCGGAGCTTCACCGTCACGGGTGCCGCTCCGGCTCCTTCGACGGCGCCGCGGGCCAGCGCGACCGCGAGGTCGGGTTGCGCGAGCAGCTGCACCCCCGCGCCGGTGCGGCGCACCTTCGGCACCGGGCAGCCCATGTTGATGTCGACCGCGTCGGCGCCGGACGCGATGACGTACGCGGCGGCCTCGCGCATCAGTCCGGGGTCCTCGCCGAAGAGCTGGATCGCGACGGGGCCGCCGGCGCGCTCGCGCGCGTCGATGTACAGCATCTCCTCGCAGGTGCGCCTGTTGCGGTGGTGGATCGCGTGCGTGGACACCATCTCCGAGAAGGCCATGCCGGCGCCGTAGCGCTTGGCCTGCAGGCGCACGAACCAGTTGCCGATCCCGGCGAGCGGCGCGAGCAGCACGCGGTTGGGGACCGTCAGCGGGCCGAGCTTGAAGGGTTCGCCGAGCGGCTGCACGCCGCAATTGTTGCGCGCCTCAGCTGTTGCGCTCGTGCAGCAGGCGAAGACCGGTGAGCGTGAGGAGGTCGTCGACCTCGTCGATCTGCTCGCAGTAGGGCACGACGAGCGCCGACAGGCCGCCAGTCGCGATCACCTGCAGGCGCTCGCCGAGCTCGGCCTGGATGCGGCGCAGGATCGCGTCGATCGCGCCCGCGTAGCCGAAGACGACCCCGGAGTGGATCGCGTCGATCGTGTTTTTGCCGATCGGCCCGCGCGGCGGCGTCAGGTCGACCTTCGGCAGCCGCGCTCCACGCTCGGAGAGCGCTTCGAGCGAGATCTCGATGCCGGGCATCAGCGCCCCTCCGATGTAGTCGCCGTCCTGGGAGAGGACGTCGAACGTCGTCGCGGTGCCGAAGTCGACGCACACCGCGAGCGAGCCGAAGCGCTCGCGGATCGCGACGGCGTTGACGAGGCGGTCGGCGCCGATCTCGCGCGGGTTGTCGTAGCGGATCGCCATCCCGGTCCGCGTGCCGGGGCCGACGACCAGGATGTCGTGGCCGAGGTAGCGGTGCGCGGTCTGCTGCCACTCGGGCTCGAGCTGCGGCACCGTGGAGGAGATGATCGACGCGCGCAGCTCGCCGAAGCCGTAGCCGCGCAGCTCGAGCAGGTTGCGCAGCGCCGCGCCGAGCTCGTCGGCGGTCGAGGAGCGCACGGTCGCAAAGCGCCAGTGCTCGAGCAGCGCCTCGCCGTCGAAGAGCCCGAAGTGCGTCTGCGTGTTTCCTACGTCGACCGCCAGCAGCATGGCGCGAGTCATTATGCTCGGCGCCGTGAACGACGAGAGGCCGACGCTCTATGTGCTCCCCGGCTCGCACCCCTGCGCGGCCGTCGAAGAGGCGATGCGCCGCAAGGGCATCGCGTTCCGGCGCGTCGACCTGCTGCCGCTCTTCCACATGGTGGTGGGCGCCATCCGCTACGGCGGCGTGACGGTTCCCGGGATGCGCCTCGGCAACCGCCGTGTCGTCGGCTCGCGCGAGATCATGCGCGTCCTGGACGAAATCGAGCCGGACCCGCCGCTCTTGCCCGAGCCCGGCAGCGCGGACTACGCGCGCGTGCTCGAGGCGGAGCGCTGGGGCGACGTCATGCTCCAGGACGTGCCGCGGCGCGTGCTCGACGCGGCTTTCCTGCGCCGCCCCGACGCGATCGACTCGTTCGCCCAGGAAGGGCACCTGCCGCTGCCGGCGTCGGTGCTCAGACCGTCGTACACGCTCGTCGCGAAGGCGATGGCGATGCGTAACCACGCGAACGACGCGAACGTCCGCGCCGACCTCGCGGCGCTGCCGGCGCAGCTCGACCGCATCGACGCGATGATCGCCGAGGGCCTCATCGGCGGCGCTCAGCCGAACGCCGCGGACCTTCAGATCGGCTCCTCGATCCGCCTTCTGATGTCGGTCGCCGATGTGCGGCCGCTGATCGAGGGACGGCCGTGCGCGCGTCTCGCCGACTACTTCCCGCCGCAGACGTCCGGTATCCCGGCGCACACGCTGCCGCCGGAGTGGATCCCCGCTCCCGCCGCCGCCTAGCTAGTCGCCGAGGCGGAGCGGCGGCCCCGCCCAGCGGACGCCTTCGCCGTCGCCGTCGAGCAGCGCGAGCGCGTCCGCGAGGCGCCGCCCGGACGGGGTCGCGAGCTCGAAGTCGATCTCGAGCGCGGGGATCAGCACGAAGCGCCGCGCCAGCAGCTGTTCGTGCGGGACGATCATCCGCTCGCCGGCGAGCTCGATGTCGCCGAGGAGCAGGATGTCAATGTCGATCGGCCGCGGGCCGTGGCGCTCGCCCGCGGTGCGGCCGAGCGTGCGCTCGATCTCCTTCACGCGGTCGAGCAGCGCGAGCGGCTCGAGCGCGGTACGCGCGAGCAGGCAGGCGTTCAGGAACGCGGGCTGGTCGGTGATCTCGCCGACGGGGTCGGTGTCGTACGTCGACGATGAGAGCAGCGGCACGACGCCGGCCGCGGCGAGCGCGGCGACGGCGTCCTGCAGGTGCCCGCGGCGCTCGCCGACGTTCGAGCCGAGCCCGAGGAGCGCGTCGCGCCCGGCGGCGCCGCTCAGGAGCGGACGGTCTGCAGGCCCGCCTCCTGGACCTGCTCTGCCATCCGCTGCGCGAACGGCACGAGGCCGGACATCGGCCTGATCATCACCGTGAAGTCCTCGATCTGCCCGTCGTCGTCGACGCGCAGCAGGTCGATGCCCTCGAGCTCGCGGCCCTCGACCTCGGCGCGGAAGATCAGCGCGTGCGCACCGTCGGTCTCGAGCTCGTCGGTGTAGCGGAAATTCTCGAACGTCCGCGCGACGATCGCGAGCAGGGCGCAGACGTCCTCGCGGCCGACGAACGGGTGGAACGTGATGGGGCTGTGGAAGACGATGTCGGGCGAGAGGAGCGCGGCGGCGGCTTCCATGTCCTTGCGCTCGACGGCGCTGCGGAAGGCGCTTGCTGTGTCGGCGGCGGCTGCCATCTCGCTCGCGAGCTTAATGCAACGCGCTCACTCGGGGCTTTCGCGCCAGACCTCGACCGAGACCTCCTCGACGGGCAGCGCGATCGGCGGCTCGGGCTTGCTCGCCTTGACCCACACCGCTTCGAGGGTGTAGTCGGCGATCAGGCGGTCCGCGATCGCGCTGCACAGGCGCTCGAGCGTGCGGTAGGAGCGCTGCTGCGCGACGAGGGCCACGAGCTGGCAGACCTCGCCGTAATCGACGGTGTCCTGCAGCTCGTCGGTGGCGGTCGCGTCGCTCTCGCCGACGTCGAGGCGCAGGTCGATGACCAGGCGCTGGCCGACCTCGCGCTCGGCGGCGCTGACGCCGTGGTGCGTGTAGAGCGAGAGGCCGCTGACCTCGATCGTGACGGCCTCCCCGCCGCCCTCCTCGTCGTCGCGCTCGAGGCCCTCGTCGTCGAAGTCCTCGGACCCCTCGTCGCTCATCGCGCGCCCAACGTAGCAGCAGCCACCGCGAGCGCATCGCGCACCGGCGCGACGTCGTGCACGCGGAAGATGCTCGCGCCGCGCTCGAGCGCGATGACGTTCGTCGCGATCGTGCCCGGCAGCCGTTCGCGCACGCCCGGCTCGGCGCCGCCTCGCGCTGCGAGGCGGCCGAGAAAGCTCTTGCGCGAGGTGCCGATAAGCAGCGGCCGGCCGATCGCCACGAGCTCGTCGAGGCGGTCGAGGAGCTGCAGGTTGTGCTGCGCGGTCTTGCCGAAGCCGATGCCGGGGTCGAGCACGATCCGCTCCTCCGCGATCCCCGCGGCGACGGCGAACGCGAGTCGCTCCTCCAGGAACGCGCGCACGTCGTCGACGACGTCGTCGTAGTGCGGCGCGGCCTGCATCGTGCGCGGCTCGCCCTGCATGTGCATCAGGCAGCAGCGCACCGTGGACTGCGCGACGACGCCGGCCATCGCCGTGTCGCCGCGCAGCGCCGTGACGTCGTTGATCATCCGCGCGCCGGCGGCGAGCGCGTCGGCGGCGAGCGCGGCCTTGCTCGTGTCGACCGAGACCTCGGTCTCGCCGGCGAGCTCCTCGACGACGGGCAGCACCCGCCGGCGCTCCTCCTCGAGCGTGACGGGCGCGGCGCCGGGGCGCGTCGATTCGCCGCCGACGTCGACGAGCGCGGCGCCTTCCGCGATCAGCGCGCGGCCGTGCGCGGCCGCGTCGGCGGCGTCCTGGTGCTCGCCGCCGTCCGAGAAGGAGTCCGGCGTGGCGTTGACGATGCCCATCACCGCGAACGGCCTGTCCACGGGCGCAGAGACTATGCGGCGCCGCGCGGGCGCGGCGCTCAGAGCAGCTCGGGCTTGCCGGGCTCGGCGGCGCGCATCTCGGCTGTGCCGCCGGCCAGACCGGGGCGCGGCACGGGGCGGGGCGCCTCGCGGCCGGCTTTTTCGGCTTCGGGCGCGGGCAGCGCGAGGGGCGTGCCGTCGTCGCTGTCGTCGCCGAACACTTCCTGCTCGGTCTTGCCTTCCAGGAGGGCGACGAACTCCTCCTTCTCGATCGTCTCGCGCTTGACGAGGATCTCGGAGATGCTCGTCAGGTCGCTGCGGTGCTCGGTCAGGATCGTGCGGGCGCGCTCGTGTGCGGCCTCGATGATGCGGCGCACCTCGTCGTCGATCTCGCGCGCGATCTCGTCGGAGTAGTCGGGCTCGGTGGAGAACTCGCGGCCGAGGAACGGCTGGTTGTGCTCGTGGCCGTAGACGCGCGGGCCGAGCTTGTCCGACATGCCGAAGCGCATCACCATCTGCTTGGCGGTGGCGGTGACCTTTTCGATGTCGTTGGACGCGCCGGTCGTGATCTCGCCGAAGACGAGCTCCTCGGCGGCGCGGCCGCCGAGCGTCATCGCCATCGCGTCCTCGAGCTCCGCGCGCGTGGTCAGGAAACGGTCTTCCTGCGGCATCGAGATGGTGTAGCCGAGGGCCTGGCCGCGCGCGACGACGGAGACCTTGTGGACGGGGTCGGCGTGCTCGAGGAAATGCCCGACGAGCGCGTGACCCATCTCGTGGTAGGCCGTGATGAGGCGCTCTTTCTCGCTCATCACGCGCGTTTTCTTCTCGGGGCCGGCGATCACGCGCATGATCCCCTCCTCGAGCTCTTCCTGGCCGATTTCGCGCTTGCCGGTGCGCGCGGCTAGCAGGGCCGCCTCGTTGATGAGGTTCGAGAGGTCGGCGCCGGTGAAGCCGGGCGTCTGGCCCGAGAGGGCGTCGATGTCGATGTCCTTGGAGAGCGGCTTGCCGCGCGTGTGGACCTCGAGGATCTTCGCGCGGCCCTTGCGGTCGGGGCGGTCGACGGCGATCTGGCGGTCGAAGCGCCCGGGGCGCAGCAGCGCGGGGTCGAGGATGTCGGGCCGGTTGGTGGCCGCGATCATGATGATGTTGTCCTTCGCCTCGAAGCCGTCCATCTCGACGAGCAGCTGGTTGAG